>Ga0208975_1000185_pt1 | contig 33691 bp, 19 predicted proteins | sample GreLakmeER78MSRF_FD_187700 | JGI IMG/M metagenome (GOLD analysis project Ga0208975, IMG submission 187700) | Freshwater lentic microbial communities from great Laurentian Lakes, MI, USA - Great Lakes metaG ER78MSRF (SPAdes) | ecosystem: Environmental > Aquatic > Freshwater > Lake | place: Great...
TTTTAGCGCGGGTTCAACTCCCGCCCGGAGTATTTTGTATAACGTTCTTTTTACAATTGTGCTATTGAAGGGCACCCGTCCATCACACGCACCAGCTTCTTTGTCATACTAGGTTTTGCTTTGAAGTAAACGTTTAGGTAGAATGGAATTTGCAACGCGACCGAATGGTCGCTCTGCATGCTGCTGCCATTACTGCCATTACTGGTGCTAGCACTAGCGCTTGTGTTGTTGCTGCTATAACCACTTCTACCCGTATTGCCACTGCTTGAACTTTTGCTCTTGCTACTGCTCTTGCTACTGCTTCGAGCCCCGCCAGCATTTTCTTCAAAAGTCTCGGTCAATGTAGTCATCTTCCTGTACGATGCCGCTGCATCTTTGACTGCCGGCTGGGCGTTCATAGCTGACGAGGTTGCGAGTTGACGAACAACCTCGAGGAATTGAGGCCGAATGGCATTAGGGACATTCGGCAGATAAATGTTCAAATAGAACGGCAAATCAAAGTGATAATTATCCACGACGGAATCAATCTCGTTCGCTGTATGAATCGCTGTGTCTGTAGGTATGTTGACGTCTTCTTCAATATCTCGAAGACGACGTCGGATGTCCACCGCCGTATCATATGTGTTCGTCTCGTCACTAATCAATGTTTCCAAGTTCGAACCCGACATCACATCGCGAAAATACAGGACACGCTCGCTCAATTCATCCATGCGACTCTTGCAAATGTACAACACGTTCTCGCCTTCATCTACAACAGTCCATATTTGGTGGTCCATGACCCAATTTACGCCGTTTGTATGTGCGAGCCATAAGAGGTTGAGTGCTGGTGAACGAGACAAATACCATTGCCATCGAGCATTCGCCGGCAATGCGTCCCGGAAAGAAGAGCTCGTCAACCGTAAGTTCTGAAGGTCCTCCGTCGACAATCCGAATCGAGGCCGACGGTCTTCGGTTTCGAGGCGGGACATGACGTCGCGAACGGCTTCGAGGCCGCTGCCACCCTTCCTACTTTGCAAAAGAGAAGACACCTTCTTCTTTTGCAAATGAGGACGGCTAGGAACAGTGGCCTTAGCTGGCATTGCAGACCAAGTTCTATTGAAGCCACGCAAAAATACTTTTGTGAAGATGAGCAAAAAATGGGAACCCCGACGCGCATAGCATCCGCGCGCGGTGCCCACCACCCACCCACCCGCAAAGGCCGTGCGGCAGAAACGAGCAGCTCAGGCGGTGTGGCAGCCGAAGGACGAGGCCCGGTTGCGAGCGTGAGGCGACGGGCGCGCCCCCAAAGCCGTCGCGGCGCCAAGGCCAGCATCCGCGCACGGCCGCGTGCAGAGATGGGCAATTCGGGCAGTGCGGCCGAACTGTAGTGGCGTACTATAGTTACATTTGCCGAAGGTCAGATTATATAATAACAATAACCATCACCTCACTAAATTGTTGTTGGCCTTCTACCAAGACATATCTAAGAAAGCAGGAGAAAACCTGATAAGCAAAACCAAAGTCAAGGGGGAAAATTTAAAAATCATAGACCTTAATCTTCATACAAAAACAATGAAGACCGTCATGAAAAACTACCAGCATTATCCACAGTTTTCGCAGAATTGTACCCCAAAGCTGTGGCTATCTATGAAAACCTGGATGCGGTTCTAGCATTCGAAGGAACCGCCGCAGAAGGAGGGGCTCGAAAAAGACAAATAAACCAGCAAAATAAGTACGAGGACCTTTTTACTTCATCCCAACAAATTTCTTAATGGATTGAACCTCGCCACGCAACTCTTTTAATGCTTCGACTATTAAACCCATCATGTTTCCGTAAGCAACACCCAGTGTGCCTGTATCATGGTGTTCTTCAACAGCTTCAGGAAGGACCTCTGCGACATCTTGTGCAATTAAGCCGGTGCTTCGTTTGTGTAAAGGCGTACCATTTACATGATAGGTATATCCTGTCAGCTTCTCAATTTTGTCCAAAGCACCGTCAATGCGCTGCAAATCACTCTTCAAACGGATGTCCGAGTCATGTGTTACCACACCTCTATGGCGCACGTCTCCATAGACCAAAATATTTTCCTTGAAAATGACGTTTTTGTTGAACGTTCCAGAACTTTCGAACTCAAACTCTTTCGCGACTTGAAAATCAGATGTCGTAGGGTACGTGCCAAAGCCAATGCGTGCATCGTTCGTTGCCCTAATCACCACAGCATTTGATGCATATATGTCGAAAACTGGAGTATTGTTTGGAGCTTGATAATCGTAATCAATGCGCACGGAAGGAATGGCAGCAGTGTGTGCTATAGACACATTATTTGTGCGAATATGCAAATGCGCTGTGGGGGCAGTGGTTCCCATGCCAACGGCTCTCTTTGCATCAAAACGCACCGCTTCCACGCCGCCAGCGGACAAAGCGGTTGTGGCATTTGATGGCGACCACCATCCCGTACTCAGGTCATTTCTAAAGGCGATTGTTGGGGATGCAACAGTTCCTTGGTTTGTAGCTAAGACTCCCCCAATCTCAGCAACGACGTTTGAGTTCACTACATTACCAACATTAACACCTAAACGCCCATCGGCTGTAATCACAACATCTGGATTTGACATATTTCCAAATACTGCGAGATGATTGGAATTATCGATGACATGCTCGACAAATAAAGCAGGGGTTCCGTAAGCAGCGTTACCATTGAGAATGTGGAGGAAGGCTGACGGGGTTTTCGTTCCGATGCCAATGTTTGAATGAGTTCCTGCTTGCATCCAAAGGTGTCCATTCGATTGTCCTACACTCGATGCTAGCGGATTGCTCGCATCTCCTAGGGTTATTTTAGGGGAGGGTGCTACGAGCTCAATGTCACCAAAATTGCGCATCGTAAACTGATTACGAATGGTTGGCGATAGTAGGGGTTCCCAAGTGACCACATTACTCCATCCCTCGTGCCCAAACTCTACGATTTCATCAGTCGGCGCGGGGTCAATAAACTCCAACCCGAACAGAGTTTTCTTTTGCCACTGGCGGTACATGTACGCCGCCGTGAATTGTTCATATGGTTCGTGAGTGCGGAAGGTCAATTGAACTTCATCTCCTTGTCCATCAAGGACAATGCCACGAGATACACCGTCGCTCGTGTTTGTGGGGTCGTCGAGAGCGTTTACATAGATTTGAAACAAGTTTCCTGTACCAGTTTTGCTCTGAGGATTAGAGTTCACCAGGAAACTGCCGCCTGCTACTGCAGTTGGTATAATGAAGATGTTCATTGCATCAAATGTAAAGCCATCCCGTTTATTTGAACCGAACAGAGGAATACCGTTCACGTATAGTGTATCTGTTATGTTAATGCCACCCATAACATTCAGGCGAATCAGGTCATTGTCAGGAAATGGATCAACACCGAATCCAATTTGTCCATTGTTTTTGACTTCCATAATTGGAATGCTTCCCGAACCCAAAGTCTGAGCATTAAACTCGAACGTATTTGAGAAAGCCAGCATGCGATAGTCTGTCTGTGGGTCACCACCAAACTCTTCCGAAATACCCGACTGAAACACAAGCTGAGGTTCTGCATTATTATCAGTATTCCACAAGCGAACACCACCAAACTTGCCCACGTTCTTTACATCCACTGCGAATGAGGGGTTGGTGTTGCCTATGCCCAGACCACCATTTTTGGCGAATGTAAAGAGCTCTTCCCCAATGCCACCGCTCGTCATCTCTTCGGTTTTGTAAAAGAACGCCAATTTGTCGTTTGTATTGAAGTCAGGTCCTGCAATCGACCACATGCGTGTTTTAAGAGGGTCCGACGTTGTTAGCGTCTCGAGCTGAATGCTCGGGTATGCATCGCCAAGACTTGTCAGAACCTTGCGAGTCACGCGGAATTGGTTGCTGGATGAGTTTGAAATGTGAACTAGCGCTTTCGGATTCAATTCATTGATACCAAGTCCTTCTGCGCCTTCTACATCCGCAAATGTCATGAAGTGATGAATGGAAGCCCCTGTCGTATTGTCGACACGCTTCACAGTAAATCGCTCATTGTCCAGTCCCATCCATAGGCGGCGACCAAGAGCATTAAACTCCAAATAGCACTGATTCTTGGTCGTGGACAAGGAAAGACCAACTGGATGTTGTTCATCGTCAGTCGAGCCATTGTTCACACGCATCGGAATGGAACCAAAATTGGTGCTGGTTTCTTGGGATATGCGTTGCATAAACGCTGCATTTGCACCGACAATGACGGCTCCGTTAATGGGAAGCATGTGCACATTTCTTCCTGCAATGAACACGTCGTCGGTACCAAGAAGCGACAAGTTTGATAGAGATGTATTTGTTTGGATGTTTGATGATGATATGATGATATTAGAGGAGTGGTAATTCTGTGTGGAATATACGTTGCCAATTACATTCAAATCGCCACACACTGTCAGTGCTGCATTGGCGCTGAGATTGGACATGGGGCTTGTTATGTCAATGCCAGGTGTTCGGTTGATGAACACGTTGTATGTGTCCATTGGGGAGTTGCGAACAATTTGAACTGCGTGTTTTGCAGTTGAGCCAATGCCACTGGAACGAGTTGCGAAAATCTCGAATGCATTCGTCGTGGAATTGTCTTGCAAATACCATGTATGAGCCTCTCCGGTGCCGTCGGTATCCCCTGTTCCGCCCGTAATTTTGAACCCAACACGGGGGTCGCTTTCACTTGCTGTGAGGTGTACGTAAGTGGGTCCATTCACGCGGTTTCGCAATTCAAGAACATTTTTGGGATTGGTGATTCCGATTCCAATTGGACCTTGCGAGTACATAGGAAGTGCATTGAAGTCCACTTGAAGTTCTGTTTCAGGAGTTGGGCGAATCCATGACACAATCTCTTTATCGTCGACTGTGAAATATCCATTTAGTGACTTTATTTTTCCTGCAACCACCATTCCATAGTCTGCTGCAGGCAGTGTATTCACGCCAACGTGTGCAGCTTCTTGGTCAAGGTATTGAATGCCGTAACGTTGTGGTCCACCCTCAGATACGGTGTTTTCTAGTTTCAAGCGGCTCCACAAACCAAGGTCATTTGCAATGCCCGTGTTTGGGTCAATGCGTATTAGATTTTGTGTAAATGCAATTGCGCCTTCAACATGTAGCTCGGCTTTGGGGAAAAATGTGTTGATTCCACATCTGCCATAAATATCACTGGGCTCTGGATTACTAGGGTCCGCCCATTCTCGTAGTCGCCAAGACCTTTGAGGAGCGAATGCGCCAAATACAGGTGGGTTGGATAAACGAATGAGAGGCGCGGTCAACTCTGTTTGGTCATGGCCGGGGTAAAGGTAGATGTTCTGGACTGGATTGAAGTACGTGCTGGTGATATTGTAACGTCGGTCAAGTGCATGTGGTGTTGATACCACGAGCGACGCATCACCTGCCATGTTGCTGCTAGTGTGAGTGTGTCCCACAAATGCCACTTTCTTGATGTTTGGGTCGCGTAAATCCATCATTTCGAGCTCATAGAGCTTAGGCAAATGAAACTCGCGATTTCGTATAGTGACCATGTGTTCAGGCGTATCATTTCTAATGTTTGGCGAAATGCCTGCACCAAAGCGCCCAGGTGTGGTAATGCCCCTGCCAAAGTAGTTGATGTTGCTGAGAGGACTGTTGAATGCCGTGAATTGTACATTGGTATATGCATAATTGCTTCCATCCGGTAGCAGCTCTGCTATCGAAATGCCTTTATGAACCACCAAATCACCGTATGCATTTGTTGTTCCATCAATGTTTAATGAACTCAAAAAATCAACACCATGTGTGTTGACCAAAAGCTGGGATTGAATATTCGAGGCTGTGAGATTCTTGTCCATGACAACATGTTCAAGAAAGTGACTATTGGAACCAACTACAAACCCAAAACCATTTGCACTCTCGTTAGATGCAGCGATAGATAACGAAATGGGAAATGTGTAGTCACCACCTCCAAAGACACCTGGAATAACTTGTTTTGCAGGCAAATATGTGCCTTGCACGCGAGCAAACATGATGTTCAAGTCTTTCGGAGTGTTTGTGTCGGGGTCGTGTATCAAAATATTAGAGGCGTACATTGGGCCATTTACTGCAAATGCCATTTGTTCATTGTAATCCACAACAGAAGGGTCGTAACGTGTCCCAATGCGCTCTCGTCTTTGGTATGTTATCGTTGGTGTTTCGGCAATATGCACGCCCACGTTTCCAAACTTGTCAATCGCAAAATGAGGAGCGTCTTGTTTTTGTCCCGTATAACGCGGAGTGTGTGCTGGCCGAATCTTTAGGGTGTTGTTGTCAAATACATCGGGGTAAACCTCTGTGTACCGTTCCGTATAGTATGCATTAGAACGACCAACATTGAACTCAATAGGTGCGTGCACGCTATTAAACACCACGGGCGATTCTTCGGCATTGCCAATAATGCCTACGTTTAACTTTGAAAGTTGAGTGTTGGCGATTGCAAATTGTGAACGCTGAATGGCGCGGTCACCGGGTCCCACGACAAAAATTGGGTGAGTGCTTATCGATGCAAAGCTTTCATTGCCAATCGTTACATAGCCATCGTAGAATGCGGCGTTGGAGTGAGCCAACTGGTTTACCAATCGCCAAGGATTGGATGCTGCAGCGGATGCAAGTGCGGCCAAGTCTCCATCAAGCGGAATATCGAGTATAATATTGCTTGCATGCAGTGAGCCAGACACGTAAACAGAACCTTCCACGTGCAAAGCATAGGGCATGAATGCATCTGAACCGCTACGGTTTGGCAAAGTAGAATTGATAAGTACACCATGGTCATCGACAATGAGACCATATGACTTATAGCCCGTGTCGACACGTCGCTCTCCGACAATCAAATGTTCAGACAGTAGGTTTAGGTTCGACAGTGTTCCCTCACTCACACCGACTGCAAAATTGTCTACGTCTATCGCTGCTGGCATATAGCGCGTATCGCCCATGGCTGAAATCCCAGAAAGCGCGGAATACGTAACTTGGCCAGTGTCTTGTGCCATTATGTTATTCTATGTAACACCTCTGTTTTCCGGCGAGAGAAATATTGATATGATGACCACGCATATTCGGCTTAAGTCAGAAAAATAGAAAAGGGGCTCAACCACTAACCGCTCAATACAAAACATTCAATTAACACACGACTTCCTATGGCTACATTTACTGTTTCAAGGGCTTTTGCAACCGTATATGACATACGTGCTTGTGCCATGGTTCCTGTCTGCGCCATTGCTGTACCTTCCGGTGCACCTGGACCGTACGATGCTAAAAGGTCGCCTGCTGCAACTACACCCGTCACATAGATACGCGAGCGTCCCGTCGTTACGAGTTGTGAGACGGTGTCCGAACCCGACCACACACCTATAGTGAGCGTATCGTTTCTCGATGATGTTGCACTTAATATATTGTTTGCTCCATACCGCACAACATCGCCTAACTGACCCACATAAGTATACCCATGATATCCGAGTGTCCCGCTGCCGGCTGCTAATGTTATGCTTGTTGTTGCAGTAGCACCGTTTACATTCAAAGCAGCTGAAGTAAAACCTTGATTGCTGGTGTACCCAATCCCTATGGCCTCATTTCCAATACCCAAATATATCTGTTTGCTAATTTGCGCTGTACATAGAAACACATTTCCAACATTTACATGGAAGTCTAGCATATTTTTAGTGATATCATTACCAATCATGATTGGCTTGAACGATAAAAAGTCAGCGACTCTTTCAAGCTCAACATCAATCAAATCATTGTAAATATTTTTTCCGATTGCGATAACATCGCGTACGAATGCATTAGCAAAGCTCTCACTTCCAATCACAATACTTTCATAAATCTCATTAATTTGTTCGTTGTTAGCCACACCAATGTTATTACCTAGAATAATAGAGTTTTGTCCCGATGTTGTGAAAGTGCTGCCTATGCAAATATTATCGACTCCACGCACCGACAACGCGTTTCCAATGACGACGTTGTATTTATATGGGTCATACAGCTCCTGTCCACCATTAATTTCAGACAGCGTATTTGTATTAATGAGAATTTGAAAATTCCGAAGAAGTAATGTGGTTGCATAATTACTCAAACTATAGGATACCAAAAGCGGACCAGAAGGTACAACAATGTTGCTTGAACCAATAAAGTTAGCAGGGTCTTGCAAATCGTAACTAAATCGTAAAGATGTCATTGTGTCGAGCTTAATTGGGGGAACGTTCAATAATGATAACACGTTGCGATTTGCGTTTACATTTTGAGTGTTTTCGAAACTAAAACCCAAATAAAAGGCTGCACTCCTAATGCCATTTTCGTCTGACTCATTACTTACGAAATACAGCGAATTGTAAACATCAGTCGGTGTGTCAATTTCAATATTACTCAAGTTATATACTGTGTCATTTGTTGTAAACTGTACTGTTGCCGTGCTTGACTTGTGTGTGACATCAAATCTGAACAACGGTCCGTCGCTTGAAAGTCCCTCAAAGATGTACCTACATGATTTTATACGACTCATTTGGTTAAGAGCTAGTGCGTTGCTCGAGTAGTTAATGAGATAGTTTGGCTGATATTCAAGATAGATACCCACGCTACGGTCAACTAAGTTACTTGCGCCAATATCCTTCGAGTCAATGGAATATATGAATCCTTGGTTTTGAGAGGGCTGCACCCGGTCTTGAAATGCATTTATGGAGGTATGATGGTTAAGTGTGGCACTCATTGTATACGCAAATAGGGAGGCATATGCAGGATATGCGACCAATGGATTTACATGAAATGTAGATGATGCATTCACTGTAAATGTCACGGATACAGGTGGGTTTTCCGATAATGCTATACGTGGGTCAATTGTGTACTCTATGGGAGCTGTTGTGTTTTGTGAAATAGAGTATGTAGTGCTTGTTGGTACCATGTAATTTGAAGCGGTAATGTGCAGATATCCATTTGGTGAAACTACCTCAAACAATTTATCTTCGTCTTCCTCATTTTCAAAACTTCGTAATATGCCTAACTCAGAAAGGTCCGACGCAAACAGCTTGTCTTGTTTGAGAATTGTCACGTAAGGAATGGCGCGTATCGTTACATCAATTCTGAGCATTGTTGCGGATACATCGAATGGGTTACTTGCAACGCGGAGTTCAAAAGAGTCAGTTGAAGTAAGTGAGCCATTGTGTTGATAAATGAATGAACCATCTGTTGGCAAGAATCGAGTCGCGGAAACGCCATTAATGGTTAAAATGCCGTTCTGTGGTTGTGTCGTCAAATAAAAGACGAGGGGCACTGCTGCGTTGAATGAAATATATGAGTTGATTATCGAGTAATCAAAAACATGCCTGTCCGCTTGGTCAATTGTTATAGTGATGACTGAGTTTGCCAAGATTGATGGTGATTGTACAGGGGCTTTTGGAATGTACATTTGAGTTCTCGCGTAAGGACCAATTGGTAGCATGTTTGCTTGTGTTGATGCAAGACGAAGCTCATTTCCTGTTGCTTCCCATATGTATCCAAGCTCTACAAGACTTGGTGAAAGTGATATATCTGTTGTTGGAACGGATGTGACAGAAATTTCAGTTGTAGTTATTTCAGGGAATATCGACCACAAAGGCTGAAATTGAATTGTATAAACAGGAGAGGGTCGTCCGTTGTATAGAATGCGCATTTTTACGGATTCATTACGAAATGCAAGGGGTGTCTTCGGAATGGCGGTTATGTAGCCACCATACATGGACGCAAGTGTAAATCGCCATTGTTGGCGATTGGGCTCCCGACTGTCATACAAGAATGCATGAATCAACGGTTCCATCAGTTCAATAAATACATCAGATTGAGCCAATCCCACTCGGTTAATGTCGGACCATAGCGCTCCTATAAGTTGACTAACTGGTAATGCTGGACTTGGGCCGATTCGACGCACTTGCAATATGCTCTCGTTTGCTGCTTGCACGAATGGGAAATCGTCTTTAATGTATGTTTTTACTGGATACGAGTTTACCACTGAAGATAAATCGTTCGAATATGTGAGCTGCACTGTTGTGCCATTTGCAACAACACCAGTAGGTGGATGAATGGTCCAGCGATTTGCTTGAACATCTGAAATAGAAATACTTGTCCCTGTAAGTGCTGTTGCTTGAGTTGCATTATTTTTCAGTGTCCATCCAGCAGAACTAAATCCTTTGAATGTCACAACCGCTGTTGGAGGTCTAAAACTACGAGGTGACAGTAAACTTGTTTGTATAAATGAAACGCCTGTGTTTAGTGCTTGGCCATTTGGATGATGTCGTGACAAGACAGTGTATTTGGCAGTTCGAATGTTTCCAACAACTTGTGTAGTATTTGCAGTGAAATAGGTCAATGTCCTTTCGGAACCAGAGAGTGGCGAGTTTGGAATGAATGTTTGACCATCAATGTAGCCATCGTCTGCCTGTAGTACATATGTAGATGACGACAGCAATGAAGAGAGTGAAACTTTATAAATGGTAGGGTCCAATGAAAACTCGTATTTTGTGGTGTCTATTGTTTTGACACTTGAACCAATTGAGTATCCTTTCACGGATAGTGTTGCGGTTGCATTGTTCGCTGTTATTATGTAATCATTTGCCTCACTTGACACCGGAACAAAAATGGTATTATTCAAGACATCAAGCGCCGTAAATTGATTGACCTTTCCAATGCCCATCTTATACAAGTCTGCATTTACGCTGAAAATGCTTGAAGAAGGCCCACTTGTTGCTAGTTGATGGGGTCGAACTGCAGCGGTTGCAATAGTTTGTATGATATTTGAGGTTGAAATCAAGTTTCGCTCAAGTTGTGATGCAACTGAGCTTCCGATTGGAGTTTCTACTTGGTATGATACAGTTGTAATGTTTGGTGATTCAGTAAAGATGTTGCAAGAGTAAAGATGTGTTGGTGCACTACCATCAAACCAGTTGCTCACACTAAATTCCAATGTCTCACCAATGAGACTGTCTGTGTAGGAATCGAACGATTGCTTGCGGTACTCTCGCACCAATAACAATTCATTACTTTCAATTGTATACTTCTGTTCATTTACATTGGGTGGTTCAAGTGGCGTGTATATTGTGAATTGTGTCGATGGTGAAACGATTTTATTTGTACTTAGAATGTTATTATTGAAACCATAAACAATGTTGGAGTAAGTGTATGTAAACGTGACATTTAGCTGATTTTGATTTTGAAAATTGTAATAATTTTGTTGCTTTGTTATTATTCTTGATTTTGTTACGTTCGATGTGTACGTCGATAAGCCGATGGTCGGGTCGTAAGTTGTTGGAAAGTAGTTGCTTTGTGTGGGGTAAATTATTGTCCCAACATCTGGTGAAATCTCGTTTGTCTCGCTTCCATTAAAAATCTGTAAGTTCGAGAGAGTGGTTATGTTCTGGCTTACTATGTTTGATGTGTATTTTCCCCATGTTTTTGTTTCTGTCGATGCTTTCCACGGGGCATGTATTGTTTGTGTGTAGATGGGTGATATGTTCGGTCTTGTGAATCCGACGTTTATAACTTGAGATGAACCAAATGTATTTGTTACTAAAAGAGTCGTGTCGTCCGTATAAAATGGATGAGAAGGTGTGTACTCGTAATTTGAAAGTGACAAGGTAGGGGACGTCGTTGCCTTAATGAGAGACCCATACTGTGGGGGAATTAGAATAGACATAGTTGCGACATCTAGGGTAAAAAGCTGTCTACTTTGCGAAATATCATGTGTCCAATTCGACGAAAGGTCCCAATTAGGGTGAATAAGGGGGTGTGCGGCATTCACGCGAATGGTTAGTGAATCTGAAACGGAGGTTGTCGTCACGCTCGATGTCAAGACATCAGGGATTTTGATTTTTATGGACGTATTTTCAATGACCGTGCTTGGGGACACAGCTTGAATATACGACGATGGTTGGAGAGGTGTAGGCAATGCTATGAATGCACGCGGAATTGTGTATTTTGTCCACCACAAATCGTAGGCTGCAGCAGCTGTCTTGCCATGTGTATTTGTAGGCGATTGAGAGAAAAAGGTCCTTGACGAGCTTGCACTCGAAGGTGGTGTAGTTCGCACTGCGTTATAAATCAAAACAAGATTATTGCCAATTGGTGCAATACCGTACGTAGAAAATATGGCTGTGTTTGCATTCGATAAAATTGTATTGATTGCTGCCACTTGAACAGGGTCGGGAATCCGAATAATACTTGTAACATATTGCGAGTTTGTCTTTATCGTGTTAAACAAGGGGTCGTAGTTCGTGGAGCCTATGTTTCTATTCAATATGCTTGTAGTGTCTTGGGTAACAGCTGCGATGGCGGTGTTGTATAACGTTGTTTTGTCAGTGGGTATGACATCTGACAATGAAACCAGATTTGTTCGAAGTTGAGTAAAGAGGGGAGTTGCAGTTGTTATGTACGTCTCCATTTTAGTGAGCGCCGTGGCAATATGAGAAGCTATGCTTGTGGACGTAGTACTAATAATGCCGACTTGCGAGGGGTCAGGTACGCGATAAATGCTTAGAATGAAATTGGTTTGAGAAACAAGTGATGAATAGATAGAATCATAGTGTGTCAAGCCAATATTTGTGTTTAACAGCTGAACCTTATCATCGTTTATGAAAGCAAGGGCTTCATTGTATTCTGTTACTTTGTTTGCAAGAATGATTGGTGAAAGAGCAGACAAGTTTGATATTAACGTATTGAGCAGCGACGTAACTGTTGACACATAAGCTTGCGCATTTGCTAATGCTGTACTCACATATGAGCTGAGTTGAGATAGCGCACTCATCATATCTGTCGCAGCTTGAGGATTGGGAATGTAAACAAGATTGATAATTGCTTGTGAAGTTGAAGATAGACTTTCAAACATTGCGACGGAATCGAATGATGCCAAGTTCCAGTTTTGAAAAGCTGTGATTCGCAATTGAATTGTATTCATGAGTGCAGTATAGCTTGCTTGATTCAATGTAGGGATGTACGTGGAGAGACTTGTCAACTTACCTGTAAGGTTCGTGAACAATGGATTGACTACTTGCAGGTAAGTAGTTATTTGTGTTTTGAAGCTAGCGATTGAGGTATTGACACTGTTTAATGTGCTTGAAATACGTGCTATTTCTGGCGGTTCTAAAACAGGGAACACGACATTTGATAGAATGATTTGCGTGTTACTATGAATGTTTGTAATAAGAGTGTCCAGTTGAGTAGTGTCGATACCGCCATTACTGACCGCTGATGTATCCGAAACAACCGCTGCCAGAGCAGTTGAGTATGCACTAGCATGAGTGGTTGGCGTTATATTGGAAAGTGTTTGCAAATCTGTTATGAGACTCGAAAACAAAGGATTAATATTGGTTCCAAACGTAGTAGCGGCCGCTTGAAGTGCTGTTTCATTTGCTTCAATGGCTGTCTTTTGCTGTTTGTAACTGGCAACAGCGCCATCGATATCGTTCAATGTAATTGCAACGCGTGCTATTTCTGGCGGTTCTATTGCTTGTGGTTCAACGTTTGATAGAATGATTTGAGTGTTACTGTGAATGTTTGCAATCAGAGTGTCAAGTTGTGTGGTGTTGATGCCGCCATTCGTGACACTTGATGTATCTTGAACAACAGCATTAAGAGCAGTCGTGTATGCACTTTCGTTACTGCTTGGTGTTATATTTGACAGCGTTTGCAAATCGGTGATGAGACTGGAAAACAATGGAGTTATGTTTGTTGAAAATGCGTCAGCTGCTTCTTGAAGTGTTTCAGTTGTTCCAATGCTAGTTACTTCCTGTTTGTAGGCTGCAACCGCACCATCAATATTACTTAATGTAACAGCAATACGTGCTATTTCTGGCGGTTCTAAAACAGGAAACACGACATTTGATAGAATGATTTGCGTGTTACTATGAATGTTTGTAATCAAAGCGTCAATTTGAGTAGTGTTAATTCCGCCGTTCTGAAGAGCTGACGTGTCTTGAATGACTGCATTCAGAGCTGTCGTGTAGGCAGTCGCATTTGAGGTTGGCGTTATATTTGAAAGAGTTCGCAAATCTGTGATGAGACTGGAAAACAAGGGGGCTATACTGGTTGTGAATGTATTTGCAGCTGCACGAAATGTTGACACACTTGCCTCAATGTTGCTGAGTGATGTGTGTATGATAGCTACTTCAGGTGGGTCTGGCATCGTAATGTACGATATAATAAGCTCTGTATCGGTTGCAATCGCATCTTTCAAATCAGTATAATTGGTAGTTTCTTTGCCATCATTTAGAAGTCTTGTAGAATATTGGGTAATCCTATCTATGGCGCTATTGTAAGCAGGTTGGCTAGGTTGGAGGATGACATTTGACAAGGAGTTGGCATCAGCGATGAGATTATTTAGAAGTGGAGTTGCGGATGTTATGAAACTTTGAATATTTGTTTTTGCAGTTCCAACAGCTGTGCTTATTTGAGGTAAAGTTGATTGAATCGTGGCAAGCTGAGGTGGGTCGGGTAGAATAATGATGGATAATATGAAGTCTTTATCAGATTGAATGGATGCCCATCGAGTATTATAGTTGGTTGTTTCTGTTCCATTGCTCAAGATTTTTGACGACTCTTGAGAAATACGTGCGACCGCTGCGTTATAGTTTGTAGTTTGACTCGAACCAATGTATGTTGACAATGTTTGTAGATTCGTATTCAAAGTATTGAATAATGGCGTAGATGTCGAAACAAAAGACTCAATTGCAAGCTTTGATGTTTGAATCGGAGATGTTAGACTTGTTAGAAGGGAATTGATGGTATTGACCTCGGCCCTTTCTTGCCGAATATTTGAAATGATGTATTGAGATTGTGTGTTGAGTGATGCCCATAAACTGTCGTATGTCGAGGAGCCAACTCCCCAATTGATGATATTTTGTGTGTTTTGAGTGGCAGATGTATAAGCCGTTTGATAATTGGGAACAACATTCACCGGCATATAGTTCGAAAGCGTTTTCAGATTTTCAAGGAGCGAATCAAATGGCGCACCCAATTGAGGTTGTGCTAGAACCGGCTTAATGTTTTGAACGGCGGTGTCGATTGCAGTCATTCCACTCGCAAAGTACGATGCATTTTGCGAATCAGGATAGGCATCAATGTTTGAAGCTATCATTGTGAATACGTCATTTGACGAGTAAACTGTGTTTTCTGCAGTGACCCATTGAGAAGCTGGGGGAATCTCAGTGAGTCGAACGCAAAGCTGCTCTCCGGAGGGCACGCTTGTCGGAACAGGCCCATACGTTATTAAGTTTGTTGAAATGTTAATGATGTTAGAGGCAGGAAGTGCATTTGGTAAGAAGAGACGCGAATCCGAAACCGAAACAGAGTATATGTTGCTTGCATCAAAATGTTTCAAACTATGTTGAGTTTCTGTATAAGTTTCTTTCATAACTTGGATGGGTCTTACTTGAAAGGCATCCGACGTTGCGAAGACAGATTCAATCGGCAAGGTATATGTGGGGAAACGAGATGCGATATTGCTTAGCATACCATACGTCGGTTGCAAAACTGGCTCGAATACAATGTTACACTTTGATACGTCTCTTGGCATGATTTGTTCAATTGCAGAAGATGGGGATGGATGTGTGAAAGAAGGAGAGAGTGTGATGGGTGTATTTATTGATGTTACTGAAATTGGGACGTTAACATCTTGTAAAGTTGCTTTGGGGTAAATTGCTTTTTTTGGTGCAAATACGGGTACAAGTATTGCAGTTTCGTCAAAGTTTGTAACATTCACGGTAGTGAGGGTTGGTAATTGAGTGATTGTGAAAGAATGGTCTTCTTGATAGGCATCCGCAAAAGTAGCTATTGCAGCTGTCGAAAGACCCAATGTAAAAGCACTCAAAGAGGAGTCTACCGTTGTTGCCCAAATGTTAGAAGTGGATGGATTAACAGGTGTTAGGTAGGTAACACCAGGAACAAGAGCATAATTTGGGTTAGGTGCATGTGTCCGAAGGTCGTAGGAAGTTATTGGATTTGGTAAAAGGTTCATGAAAATACTCGAAGAGTTGGCAATAGGGGTTGTTAGATATCCTGCCGCTGCTACAAGGTATGTGTCTCTTTCATCGGGCGATTTCAATATGTTTGTATAATTAATGTTTGAAGCACCAATTTTATTGTATGCATCGCGTGCCACCGCTCTTACGTAGGGAAATACAAGGGGATTTTTGAAGAAAATAACCGAGCTTACAGCAATGTCCTTTCCGAGAAGGATTGAGTTATCGGAATCACTTGAAAGGTCGTTTCCAATGAGGACTGAGGAAATGCGGGCGTTTTCAATCTTACTTCCGATGGATATTGAATCATCGTTCGTTGTAGTTTCCATCGTTCCTATTGCAATTCCTCGTGTCAATGATGCGCGAAAACTGTCTGCTCCCGGTCCGATGAGTACAGAGTTTTCAGAGTTTATTAGCGATGGAGCTATATTTGTACCGATAGCAACTGTTGCATTTGCAACAATATCATTGCCACCTCCTGTTAAAGCATTTGCACCTATTATAACACTGTCGTTACCTTGCATGTGCTGTGCACAGTGAGCACCAAGTATCACAGCATTGCTTCCCTCATGATGGCTTCCAGCAGACTCGCCTACAATGACGCTCCCAAAGATTGACGTTGCATCGGATGCAACATTTGTTCCAATAAGTACGGCGTTTTCTGCCTCTGCAGTTTTACCTGCAAAAGGACCGATTGCAACTGTATTGCTTGTGAAGCTTGAGTTTTGCAAACTGTAAGCACCAACTGCAACCGAGTACGCACCATCTTCCATAAATTCGCAAGAACGGTATCCAACTGCAGTGATGCCTGTTCCCAACGCATTTGAGTACCCAGCATATGCTCCAATCATGACACACTCACTGCTTGTAAATGCAGCCCTCATGGCTTGAAACCCTACAGCAGTGTTGAACGAACCAGACCGATTGTTTTGCATGCACTCCGCTCCAACACCGACATTGTAATCCGCATCTAAGCTGCGCTCAAGTGCCCTGCAACCAACTGCGGTCGTTTGAAGCGCCGTAGCTTCGCGAAGGGTGTATGCTCCAACACCCACGCACTGAGTACAGTCTTTCATCAGCTCTCCAGCGGCGTATCCCACCAATGTTGTCTCGTGAGAGCGGTCCGCGCGCGCTCCGGTGAATGCTCCCACAAACGTTGCAGATGATAGGGATGATGCAAAACGGCCAGATTCAAAGCCAACCAAGACTGAATTATTGATGCTTGCTCCAGCCGCCGCCGCACCGTATCCTGTAAAAACATTGCCAGTACCTGTGGCAAGCTTGCCTGCAAGTTCGCCGATTCGTACAGTTTTTAAGCTCCGCGTCGATATGTCTTCTAAAATGCCTTGTGGGTTTGCTCCCCCCGTTGACATTTGGGTGAACGAAGGTGTGGCACCCAACATGGCAACGGCAACTACTCTGCAGGTTCATTACACAAGATTTGTGGTCATGTGAGCGACAAAAAGAAAAATAGGATTATAGGCACCCAAAATCACGCATAACCCAAAGCAATAGGAGAATCACCTCCTTTTTCGACGGGTCGTTTTCCATGGTTTCAATATGCTTCATCGCCATGTGGCGTACACTGATTCGCTGGTGCGGCAGGGCGTTGGGGCGATAACTTCCGTACATAACGTAGGCATATGAGATATCGGTCAGCATATGATGGTCGCTCACATTGGCTAATGTTGGATGAAAATGATGTGGCATGAAGTCTTTGATTTCATTACGAAGATTTACTACCTTGAGCTGTAAATCGTGTACATTCTTAGCCGCCATGGATGCTTTCCACGTGGACCAATCTTCCGGCTGAGCGGCGGGAACATGCACTGACAACTTCATTGAACAAACCCGTGGCCTCAAACACAAACGGACTGGCAGTAGACCCCTCAATTGCATCATTTTATCTTTCTTACTCACATATTGTTTAAGTAGGGCAGCTTTATGCATGGTCGACCCAGTCGTCAAACTCACGTATCAGCACACTAAGTGGCAAACACACACTCTCGTCTTGACCTGCAATTTCCATCTGCAGAGGAAACTTGTCTCGAACGACAGATGTTGCATTCCACTCGTTCAGCACGAGAGCTAGATTATCCCAAAGCATGTCAGGCACTTCCCATTGTTTGGGTAGTACATGCATCATGATATTTTTACCTTGACGTGTGATTCGAACTTGACGGTTCTTTAGCAGACCTCTGAGTTCAGGCCCCGTTAGTGGGTATGCGGACTTGTAAAAGAGCGATGCGAGTGTTTCTCGGTTTTGTTCAAGGCACCTGGTAGGTCGAATACGCTGGCGTGAGAAAGTGAGAGCTTGCATTTATTTTATATCAATAGCTTTGTTTTTGTTTATATAAAAATAATTTTAGTCATCTTACTTTGAAAACATAAGACCCGCCATGCCCTGTTGGATTAATGCAATATGCTTTGTGATGGCAAACACATGAGCCGTCTTATCTGGATGGGGGGTGGACGTTTTTAGTTTTAGAACACTTGTGTCAATTCGCGAGAAGTTAATGCTGTACTCAAAGTCAAGCACAAACATTTTGGTGTGTTCTGTTTCTTTGGTGAAAACGAGATTGTTGTCACGACCATTTATTATTAAGCGAGCGTCTTCAGTATCTTCAGGTAAATATGCGTACAATCGAACAACGGGATGATTATATGGGCAATTTAACGTATTCTCGGTTGTATCATTTAGAATGTATGGCTCAATGTACTGCTCGGTAAATATATCGAAGACGTAACGTTCTGTATAATTGGTTAGCAAGACCACATCATAAGAAATAGTTATTGTTGTGTCTGTACATGTTTCAATCTCAAGGTCAATGTCATGCCATTGAAGCCGAGGAAAGCATCGACCTGCAGATAAATCATATACCTCAATATCTTTGTCTTGAAATCGAAATAGATTGTGCCTTTGAAAGCGCTGACCGCCAACACACAGGCTTACTGCGGTACATGCAGAATTGGGGGTTATACGAAAATTGGCGTAGGCCCATCCCAACGGATCTCTAAAATTATCGCTAATGCGATGTTTGATTTTCCGATTATCAGCTATAGACTCATATGTAAAAGTACGTGTTTCTAGGACTTCATTAAACTGCGGTGTCACAAAAGACCCATCCAGTTCTTCGAACTTTTTGTCTTGTGTGCCATAATATAATTCGTAAAGTTGTTTGTGTGTCAATGCACTCGCACTCGCACTCATATTGCAACGCAACTGCTTACGTAATGATTTCTTGCGCTTAAGTGGCTACTTAAGCGGGCACGCTACTAGAGTGCCAACAATGGTATTACAACTTCAAAAAGGCGGCATCTATACCATCCCCGATTTTTTAACAAGCGATGAGTGCAATCAATATCTTCAAATGCCACACAGCCGCCAAACTACGCCGTTTACGGACTCAGGAGTCTTTGACAACAAGAAATGGGACGATTTTGAACTTTCAACAACATTTTTCACGAAATTACAAAACCACATTAATCCAACGTCATTGGCTACTCGTGTCAATACTGTTATTATGACAGGTAGCTACACCCCTGACCAACAGTTCAACCTGCACACAGACACGGGGTTGTTTTATAACCGCGATGCAAACGAAAAGAGTTGTTGGACTTTACTCATATATTTGAACGATGATTTCGAAGGGGGGCATACGCTCTTTTACGATGACAAATGGATGCTCACGGATACAATACGGCCCCAAACGGGAAAAGCCCTTCTATTTGACATCGATTTGTGGCACAGGGGTGATGTGCTTACTTCTGGAACGAAACATTGGATTGGTTGTGAAATAATTGGAAACATGTAAATCACTCTTCTTTTTTATTAATTGTCACGAACAATGCTTGTTTGTCTGTAAATGTCGCTTCCTCGAGGTCATCGTCTGTCATGACAACCGATGGGACCTTATCGAATGGGTAAGCGAGCGATGCGTCTTTTGCTCCCTGTTCCCATCGCATGAAGGTAAACCAAATTGCGAGGACATGTGCGTTCACATTGTCAGGAAGGAAAATAGACCCCATGTACGGCTTCATTTCTTGCAAAGCAGGGCGTCCATCTATGGTGAGGTCGAATATCTGATAATCTGATGAGGTCTTGCTCTTAGCCTCAAGAAACTTGTTCAGTTGTGTCACGATGCCAATATCGCTAAATGCCCAAATTGCCTCTAGGCTTTTCAGTTGTAGAGCCTCAAGTAGATGTTTAGGTGTGAGCATATAAGATTCGTTACGTTCGGTCGATTGGTTCCACGTCCGGAAAACGTATACGCCATCTTGAACCGGATGGTGAGCAAAATCACTCTTTAGGTACTTAGCATGCCAAGATGACCAATGAGCGCCAAAACTCATCCACGGCCATGACGGTGTATACAAAGGAATTGCAATGCGTGTTTGAGGGTCCACATAATAGACATCTAGAATTGTAGAGTTAAATTGCCGTTTGATAGCCGTCAGTAAGAAAGTCACTTGAATGCGCACCATGCACATTATTGTGAGGATTTGGAAAATCAGGCGCAGCATTTTCTTATGCATGAGCCGTTGAACATGGTTGCGTTTGGCCAACAGAGCGATAAACATCTCTTGCCCACCTGCCGAAAGCATCTACTTATTAAGCATATATGAGGTTATATGTTTAAATGGGTGTGAGTGTGAATGGTGTCTGGCCCCAAACGAAGATTGAAACTTAAAACTTAAAGCGATGTCTATGGATAGAATAATATGAAAATGGACAAACTCATCGAGCACTTCCGCAAAGGCCTTACAATCAAAGAAGATGACCTAGAAGGCCTTTACAAACAAGCAAGTGATGCTTACTACAATTCGGGAGAGCCCTTTCTCACCGATGCTGAGTTTGATGCGCTCAAGGCACGTCTAAAGTCTGCCAATCCAAAGAACGCAGCATTGGCGATTGTGGGTGCACCTGTGCGCGACACTGGGCGAAAGTTCACACTCCCTTATTGGATGGGGTCACTTGACAAGATTCGCGATGATGATAAAGCCATCACGAAGTGGAAGACGAAATATCCTGGCAATGTCATTGTGAGTGATAAACTCGATGGAAACTCTGCAATGTACGTTCGTTCAGCGAATGGAGTGGAAGGCCTTTATAGTCGCGGCGACGGATTTGTTGGTCAAGATTGCTCTAATCTGCTCAAGCACATTCAAGGCACGGTGAGCGAAAGCGGAGTCAAGAAGTTTGTGGTTCGTGGCGAGGTCATAATGTCTCGAAAGACGTGGGATTCACTCGAACATAAGGGTGCCAATGCACGCAACGTGACTGCTGGTGTGATGAACTCTAAGACGATTGATGTTGAATTGGCAAAGGCGCTTGAGTTTGTTGCATACGAACTGCTTGAGCCAAAAGGCATGACACCATCAGAAGGCCTTAAGTGGATGCAAGATGCAGGGTTCCGTGTTGTGCCTCACAGTGTGTGGACTGAGGCCAACGTGAATATGGAGAAGTTGAGCATTGAACTTGTCACACGCCGCGAGAAAAGCCCTTACGAGGTGGACGGTATTGTCGTTTTTCAAGATGCAACGGGTCATCGTGTGATTAAAGGCAAAAACCCAAAATATGGCTTTGCCTTCAAAAGTGTGGTGACACATGATGAAGCCGAGGTCATCGTCTCTGATGTGGAGTGGAACGTTAGCAAAGATGGGTTCGTCAAACCCACTGTCATCTTCGAGCCTGTTTCGCTGAATGGTGTTGTCATTCGACGTGCCACTGGCTTCAACGCCGCGTTCATCCGTGCAAACGGAATTGGCATTGGTGCACGTGCTACGATTATTCGTTCAGGTGACGTTATTCCTAAAATCACTAAAATTATTGAGCAAGCACCAGGTGGTCCGAAAATGCCACCGGATGGTACGTGGAAGTGGCAAGGAACTGTTGACATCGTGGCCACTGCAAATGATGCGGGTGCAATTAGTGCCCTTGAGCATTTTGTCAAGACGATGGAGGTTGAATTTGTCGGCCGAGGCACTCTGGAGCGATTGAGTGCAAATGGAATCACGGACATTCGCGGACTCATGGGCCTTAACGTCACTGCTCTAAAGGCAATGGACGGCATTGGACCAAAAAATGCGGAACGAATTGCGGCAAGCATTGCGGCTATGAAGGAGCGCGGCCTCTGCGAAAAGTGGATGGTTGCAAGCAATATGTTTGGACGTGGTGTGGGCAACAGCAAGATAAAGGCAATCGTGGAGATGTATCCAGAAGTGGTAACAGGGAAAATCCCTGAGAACCGAACTCTCAATGTCGAAGGTGTTGGGAAGAAGACGTTGGACGGCTTTTTTGAGGCGCTCCCCACGTTTTTGGCTCTGATGAAAGATGTGGGTGTACGATGTGTGTCACATAAAGCCGTAAAGAGTCGCAGTCAAAGCCCAGCTGCTGTTGTGGAAACCAATGGAATGAAAGGTCAAGTGCTAGTATTCACCGGTTTTCGTAATAAGGAGTGGGAGGCTGCAGTGGAAGCAAAAGGGGGTATTATTTCAGCCACCATCTCCAAAAAATCGACGCTCGTTGTAGCAAAGGACCCAACAGAAGACAGCACGAAACTAAAGAAGGCACGCGACCTCGGAATCAAGGTAATTTCGGCGGCCGAGTTTCGAGTGTAAATCAAAATTGTGCTTGACACCAATACAAAAAAAGAGTTGAAGAGCCCATTTAAAGGGCATTCTTGACACATTCAACAAAGATGCATGCCTACACACGGGAGCTTGGTGCAAGGGACCCTATGGCCGAGCAGCCGGAAGCCATTCGTGTTGACCTAAAAGCCCATCAAAAGGCCGCTTTAGAAAAGGCCATTCAGATGGAAACGATGGGCTATATAAGTTATAAGGCTGACCCCGTACCGTTCAATCGCTACAGAGAGCCTCGGTTCCAAGGTCATTTTAAGGCCTACACGAATGTTGGGATTCTTGGCGACTTGGTGGGTCATGGAAAAACACTTACCGCTTTGAGCATCATTGCTGCGACTCCCACTCGGAACATCTATACAAACTTCGAACAGTGGCACTCATTCATGCATCCGAATGTTTCGGGGAATAGGAGCAATGGCACTGTGCGCATTGTTTGCGAGTTAACGGACGAAGAAATGGCGGCCAAACTTGCAAAGGACGTCAAGTGTGCAACGACCCTTATCGTCGTTCCTCGTGGCCCTGTATTTACGCAATGGCGTAATGCCGTTGAAAATCAAACGCGTCTGAAGTGTCTTGTGATAGATACTATAAAATGCGTTCATGCAAAAATGCCAGCCGCTCCGTGTTCACACGACGACTTGCGCGACTTTTTCGAAGCGTTTGATGCGGTATTGATAAAGTCGACAACTCTTAAGCAGCTGATTAATCATTACACATCAGGAGCGGTGGGAATGCAATGGTGTCCTGGGTTCGATAGGATTATCGTCGACGAGGCGCACGACGAGCTTGGAACCATTCCAATGATGCAATACAAGTTTCTTTGGCTCGTGACCAGTACGTACTCTATGATGACTTACAAAACGTACTCGTCTTCAAACTACTTATCAAATGGCATTCGCCATATCACCGAGTCGGAGCTGATGAGTACCTTCGTTATTCGTGGAGACGACGAGTTCGTACGGGCATCGTTCGAATTGCCACGAATGACAGAGCACACATATATCTGCAAAGTAAGCCTTATTGTTGCGGCCATTCAAGCCTTTCTCGCGCCCAACGTGCAAGAAAGGCTTAATATAAATGATATTGCTGGAGCCGTTCGTGAGATGGGAGGCAAGGCGGAAACGGAGGAGGAGCTTATTCGAATGCTCACTTCTGGCATGGACCGCGACATCAACAACAAACGCCGCGAGCTTGATTACATCAATGGATTGGAGATGGATGAGAACACCCGCGAGACGACCGTTACACGCCTTCAAGGAGAGTTGCGGAGACTTGAGGAGAAGAGGGCGGACCTTGCAGAGCGGGTGACGGCGCTTGAGGGAAAGCAATGTGCCATTTGTATGGACAGCTACGACGAGCCCGTCATGCTTGCGTGTACCCACGTGTTCTGTGGCCAATGTGTTGTGGATTGGATGCGGGCAAGGGCACACATGGAAGGTCGTGCGGCTCCTGCGTGCCCAACTTGCAGACTGGCGATTGATACCAAAAAGATGGTGGTGGTCGTCAGCGAGGAGGACCTTGCAGCGAATGCTGCAAATGTCGCAAATGCTCAAGCCGCCGCCGTAGAAGAGGACGCTGGAACGAATGAGGGCGATGTTGCAAATGTTGGAAAGTACAAGAAGGAGGAATTGCTCATCCGGCTGCTTCGTCGGAAGCCTAACGGGAAATGGCTTATTTTCACCAAAGCCGACAATGGTTTCGTCACACTGCGACAGGCGTTGCAAGGCGCTGGAATTAGCTTTGCGGAGCTGAAAGGAAATACACATGTTATGGCACATACGCTCGACAATTTTCGTCGCGGCAATCTGCAAGTCATCTTACTTCATACGCAATACGCAGGAAGTGGAATTGACATTAGTTGCGCGACAGATGTGATTATCTATCATAGAATGGGATTAAGCAAGATTCAAGCAATTGGGCGCGCACAACGTGTCGGTCGGTCTACACCTCTTACGGTTCATAATCTGATGTACCCGAATGAGATTGAGGCAGAAGCCGTGCAATAGTATAGGTACCTAGCCCAAAAATTGATGCCCATGCTTAAGCATTTGTTTTGTAAAAAGAACCAAACACACAACATAACACCATGTGCCGCCCGAGTGACCATTTCAAGTTCATGGACCGTGCCATACTGGAGGCTCAAAAGTCAACGATGGAGCACCAGCTTGGATGCGTCATTGTTCGTCAAAACGAAATTGTTGCGTCGAGCTGCAACTACTATGCGGAAAACTTCACGGACGCATGGAGCATACATGCCGAGGTGGCAGCAATCATGCAACTTCGGAAGAAGCCGCGGAAGTATTTTCAGGATTGTGTGATGTATGTGGTTCGTGTGGGGACGCAGCACATGAAGTACCCTCTCAAGCTCAGCAAGCCGTGCGAGTCGTGCGAGTCTATTATAAACGAGGTCGGTATCCGGCGGGTTTACTACAGCACGAACGACGATTTCGAGGAGAAGTACGAGAAGATGGGTGGTGACAACAGTCGGTGGCTGAAGCTTTACCGGCACTCGAACAACCACCCTGTGCAGCCGCGGCTCCATAGGTGTCCCCGCAGCGAGTGCGCGCCTAATTGCGCACCCAATATGCGGCGTATGTAAACGAATCAGGGACTCCTATTATCTTTTGTAGTCATCATATAGACAAAGCATTATGTTTGAATTCACTAAGCCTGCTCCCGTCCAGGCAGTCGCACCTCCTGCTGGCGCTGCTCCCCCTGCTGGCGCTGCTCCCCCTGCTGGCGCTGCTCCTGCTGGCGCTGCTCCCCCTGCTGGCGCTGCTCCCCCTGCTGGCGCTGCTCCCCCTGCTGGCGCTGCTCCCCCTGCTGGCGCCGCACCCCCTGCCACTGGTCCTAAAGAACCATTCGCTGGTATGGATGGTATGGATGTTGAGATGGGCGGCGGCGCCCGCGGAGGAAAGCGCTCATTCACAGTGATGTCGAATGACCATAAGGTTAAGCCAGGTGGCACTTACCTATCCACTGCACCCATGAATGCTGCTAAAAAGGCTGCGCGTCAACTGTTCGCAAAGTCGTCCTCCCGCTCGAAGAAAATCCACTTCGTTGTGCGTGAAACAACCCGTGGCAGCGCAAAAAAGACGTACAAATACGTTGCTACAAAAACAAAGCTAAGCAAGCCCGTTGAGGTCAAGCGCGGCAGTGTGACAATTGTGCTAAAGCACACATACGAAGTCAAGGCCGACAATTAAAGGCATCTTTCTTCAAGTGCTTTTATTCTTATATTTTGTTCTTTGATGGCTTGAATCAGCAAAGGAACTATGCGGTCATATTGAACCGTCAGGTAATCTTCACCAGATGCACTCGTGCCATCTTCTTTCATGTCAAAGGGCGCAATCTTAATGACCTCAGGAAGAACTGCCTGCACTTCTTGTGCAATAACACCTACCTGACGCTCCGACTTGGCGTATCCCAATGATTCGGCGAGCTCACTTTGAGTGTAGTAAACGCCACGGATTTGTTCAATCTTTGCAAGTGCATCGGGGATATCTTCGATGTTTGACTTCATTCGCATGTCCGAGTAGTACGCCGTTATTTCACCCGTGGAACGGATTTCACCTGCAACGCAAAGGGTAGATTGAACCGTTCCGTTTACATCCAAACCACTTGTCAGGGCCGTTGTTGTCTTTCCAATCATCATACGAGTTATGGAATCGCCGTTGTGCTTGGTCACCATGAAAGCATTGTTCGACATACCCATGACATACGACCGTGTGGAAGGGTCGCCATTATCAAAAAAGCGCATGTGCACGTTGCTGCCAGAGTTTCCGATAGTAGCCATTAAAGGCTTATCTATCGGACTCATCAAATCTAGCATCGAAGCGGGTAGTGGGTTCATCTCCTAGAAAATATATACGTATTATTTTTTGACATGATTTAAAGATTAAGTTGACCAATGAAAACATTACAATGGAGCAATCTACAGAGTCCGTTCAACGCCGTAAAACCGTAGTTATCGCACTACCCGGTCGGGAGTACAGCGGAAACTTTCTAGTGGCATGGACTAAAGCCCTTCATGCTCTTTGGCGCAATGGCTACGAGGCGGTTGTTGTGAACCGCTTTTCGTCGTTCGTCACATTTTCTCGCATGCAAACTCTGGGTCTTGACGTTCTTCGCGGCATCGAGCAAAAGCCTTTCAATGGGCAACTGACGTACGATGTTTGGGTGAGCATTGATAGCGACATTGTGTTTTCTCCGGAGCAACTCATTGACCTAATTGAGTCAACTGAGCTACATCCCGTTGTTTCGGGAATGTATCGGATGAGCGACCTTAAGCATTATGCTATTGTTGCCGACTGGGACGAGACCTACTTCTCGCAAAATGGCTCTTTCAAGTTTCTGTCCATGGAGGATGTTGAGACTTGGAAGGGAGCATCCGGTCAGAAGTTCATGCCCGTGTCGTACGCGGGTATGGGCTTTTGGGCAATGCGCCGCGAGGCCCTTGATTCGCTGAAGTACCCCTTCTTTGATGCGCCTCTCCAAGAGATTAAGATGCCCGATGGCACGATTATTCGCGATATGTGCAGCGAGGACGTTGCGTTCTGTAAGAACCTAGAGAAGGCCGGTTACACCGTCATGGTTCACACCGACCTCCGAGTTGGTCACGAAAAACCAATCGTCATTTAAGAAAAAGATGTAACATTATATAAAAACGCAACCAATATGAACTCATGCATCACTTTCCAACGGCCTTTTGCACTTGCTTACGGTGCTCGTGCAATTAAGCCATCTAGGCGACTCAAAGCCGGTCTAACTCCGATGGATAGTTACGATGCTTACGATGCTTACGATTCGCGTATTGAAAGGCAAGCTGCGATTGATGATGAAAAAAAGGTGATTGCTTCTTCTGCTATCATGCGTCTTACCGTAAATGATGTCAAAATTGCGGTAAAGGACGCTGAGGCCGGTTGCATTGTCGGAGAATCATCCCAAGAGGGGTGTGCAGTTCTATGGGATGTTGTCGATGAGGTTTGGAGTGCTTACACGCGGCAGGTTGAAAAGGATATTGAAGAAGCAAAAAAACAAGTCGATGGGACCGAGTGGTCTCTAAAGCGCCGTGTTTACGACCTGTGACAATCTGAACTTTTTAATGACACACGAGTCGTCGTGTTTGAGCAAGAAGAACTTAAATGTTGTGTAGTTTTCTTTTGGGAGGCCGTACTGTTGACGCTCGCATTTTGAGCGAATGACTGTAATTTTTTCATAGGGAGCTTGTGTATCATCCTCACGCTCACGCTCACGCTCATGTGCTAGAGTAAAGTAAGTGCTCTTGCTTTTTCGTGTGTACGAATACACTTTATCGAGGGTGGCATTCCCAACAAGAATACCACTACGTGCCGTTATCGTGTACGTCCAACCGTTTTCATCCGGGCCAAGAGTCGTGATTCGCATAGTATTATTGCATTCGCATGTTAAGGCGTATTGATATTGATATTCATTTTTTGCACCTCGGCCCAAAAATCGATGGTCGTATAAAAGAAAGTGTGTGTCGTATTCCTAGTCAAAGAAATGGCAGCGCCTTTTACTTCAAAAGCAGCGAAGCGCATTCAGCGGGAGTTGCAGGAGTTCAAGGCTTCGCCACCGCCCTTTGTTCCGAAAATGTCAGTGGACAACGAAAATATGCGGCATCTTTACTTCTTGATTGAAGGCCCTGACGATAGCCCATTCAAGGGTGGTGAGTATATTCTGCGAATGGAGCTTCCGAACGACTATCCAATGTCAGCACCCGTCATACGCATGATGACACCCAGTGGGCGCTTTAAGGTTGATCAATCGATTTGTACCACGTTCACTCACTACCACCCTGAATCTTGGAGTCCGACCTACAATTTTACAAATATTCTCATATCCTTCGTGTCATTTATGCTAGAGACATTTGATGCTCAACAAGAACACCACGCACTTGGTATTGGAAGTATATATGCAACGGACGATGAACAACGCGAGCTTGCATTGACAAGCAAGGAATGGAACAAAAGTAAGGGGTATGATGAGAAGATGCTAAATTAAGCGGCGGATAGCTTTTTCAGCGCGACAATGTCTTTTTTGGTAAGACAAACATCCTCAATGCAGAGTTTATCGGGCTTGACTTGTTTGTTAATGTCTTGCACCTTTCCAACGACAAGTGGAACGAACTCATTGTAATTCAGAGACTTCATGTTGTTTGGTCCTTTGTGAACCATTGTCGGATAAATGTTCTCAATATCTTGAGCTATGAAGCCGTAGCTATGCTGCTTGGAATCCTTCCAATCAAACTTTTTGGGCGCAAGCTTGTCAAACTTGAGTTTGTCGTTTGCGTCAACATCACGAATGTTCTCTTTGAGATTTTTGTCCGAACCACTGAGGCCACCTGTTGCCGACCACAGTCTCCCTGCAGCTACTCCACCATAGTAACCTGAGTTTGCTGTATTGAAGACACGTAGCCAATCATCATTGGCATGTGCATCCCCAACACCGGATAGGCGAAATTTATTCCCTAGTTCCAGAGTGTTTGTTACAAGCTTGCCATGAACATCGAGCCTATCCCAAATGCCGACGCGTCGTTCTGCACCTGCTGACTTATTTCCAACAATCATAAGTTTTTTGTAATGACCTGTGTCATTGGCTATTTCCGACCTGTCCTTGGAATTATCAGGGTAACCGGTCCAGTTTCGTGAATGTTTGAGGCCATGCACATAAAGGTCTCCTCCTACACTCATGTCTCCTATGTTGTTCGTGTCGCCGCGTATTTCAGTATCACCGCGAATATAGTTTTTGTTGTCGCCTGCCCAAGGGAAATGAGATTGCCATTTGTGGGGGTTATGACGAGAAACACCTCCTTTGAAATTGTTGCCGCCGCCGATGCTGTTAAAGTCGGGGGCCCATAACCGTCCCGCTGCAAATCCGCCATAGTAACCCTTTCCATCCTTACCAAACATACGCAACCAATCGTCGTTTGCATGAGCGTCACCCACTCCCGACATTAAAAACTTGTCGCCTAGCTGGAGTTTCTTTGTTTGCACTTTTTCACTGTTTGCCGTTGCGGCAGAACCACCGCCCGCTGGCCCGGGCTTTCCAGGTGGACCTGCAGGGCCGGGCTTTCCAGGTGGACCTACTGGACCTGTTTGACCCTTGCCTAAAACAGGGGACTTAATCTTCTTAAAATCGGCGGACGTGAGACAATCGTTTCCTTTCATGCATAGCTTGCCATTTACATTAACATCTTTAACAGTGAGCTTGGTTCCTACATACGCATTACCTGCGCTGTTAATGTATGCAGCAATGTTTCCCCCTTTTCCAGCTGCGATTGCCCCGTTTGCATACACGTCCCAAGAATGTAATCCCTTACCCCACCCTTTTGGCCATTTTTCTGTTTTGGGCCGATTGACAGTGATTCTATCGAGGTTCATCTCGGGAGGTTGAACAAGAGGTGTCACTGTAAGATAACGTCCATTACTCACACGCATTGTAGAGTTGTTTATTTCCGCAAACTTTTCCAAACTACCATGGAAATACCCCAAGTATAGGAGCACAACAACTGCCACCACGTATATACTTAGCAGTAGTTTACCCGTCATGCCGTTCGGCCTCTTAATCTAAAGGCCTTTTTATTTTATTGTGCTCGGCTCAAATTCTTATTTTGAGACACACCGTTGCCCCCTCTGTAAAAGCAGCAAACAGCAATGAATAAGTTTTTGGACGAATGGCTATCTGAGAAGGGATGGGCCAAACCGGCGACAGGGGCGCGACCCTTGCTTGTTTTTGAGAAAGAGGGCATTTTATCGTGTCGATGGTTTTATGAGTGTTCTAGCATTGAAGAGCTTGCACAAACGCTACAAAACAAAAAAGAGGCATTGCTTGTGAGATTCTATGGAACCACTGCAAAAGGACGTACGAGCTTTATGGCAACTGGGTATGCTGTGCTTACGCATTATGCAGAATGGGCGGCTGCGCAAGGAGAGGACTATGCCATGGACAGCGCCGCAAAGGCCAAGCGATTTCTCGAGGCGCGGTTCGAGGCGGCGCGGCGAACTTGGCATGTTCGAACGGAACAAAAGCACAAAGGATGTGCGAACAGTTCTGCAGAATCGGCATACAATGCATATCGTCAGAGTGTGTGCCATTTGAGTGCGCTGAGCCTTTGGCAGGGGTATGGCCTTGACATGGTCATGACCGAGGAGATAAACACCCTACGGCTATCCCTTATCGCCGAAGTGAAACGGGCAAAAGTTCGTGTCCAAGACAGCGCTGCTACATCTGCTTTGCTTACCAAGCGATTGGACCCACAAGAATGGCAGGCCATGCTAGAAGGCTTATGGAGTGGCCGGGTGGATAAGGCTTATAAGACTGCGAGCGGGCGCGAACGGGCAGCCATGAAGGCTTTATTAAGCAGCGTACTCAACCAAGCAGCTGGTCGGCGCGGCGGCGATTTGCGAAATCTGGACTTGCGAATGTTCATTTGGCATGCACTTCCGGATGTGCAACCGGTTGCTGGATGGACCATAGGCGCAAGTCTGCGGACGGTCAAAGAGGACAATACTTTCGAGGATAGGGAGCATCTTCTTGGATGGATGAGGGCACGTGACCGCTTGGCATGCCCCGTAGGCATATTAGCGGGCTATTTGGTGTGGCTGAATAATGCAGCAGGAGAAGGCTTTATGGAAGTTTTGGAGGAGGACCTTAAGGCTTTAGAACCCGTGAGCAGTGATCGGACTCCTCGATGGTGGTCATTGTCGCTGCTTGGCGGCCGCCGTGCGGATGTTGGGATGTCGAGCAGCACACACATGAAGCTAACCCATGCCGCCTTTGACAGTGGCGACGTGTATGGAAAAAAAGCCATTACACACATTCATCGACCGACAGCTTTGGGAGGCCTTCTCGAGGGCGGTGTTGTTAGCACGGACGCTGCACTCTATCAAGGCTGGGTGCATGGTGTTTGGGCCGATACGTATGCAAAGGCCTCCTTCAAAACGCTGCCCATGCTAAAGGCGCATGGATGGGACGCGCGCATGGACGGTTGGGAGTGCTGGTGGGATGGCAGCGAAAAGGACATACCAAGCAACCTTTTGGATTCCGTATTTTCGGGGCTCGATAAGCTTGCAATTATTGCTGAAAAGCGTTGGGTGCGACTTCGCGACGACCGTTCTGCAGTGGAGTTCCTTCGAGTTCTTCGTATTCTGAGACGTGCCTTTATTGAAGATAGTGTAGTCAACTTTCCAAAATATCCAGAATGGCCACCGTATGCAAATAACGCGATTTGGACGAATCCGAGGCTTCGAGCGCAATGGGATGAGTATTCGCGCAACGAGACACGGCGGTGCATTCAACGAGAGCAAGAATGGCGTTTGCGGCAACACGACCCTGCACTCGCAAATGCCTTAATCGAGCAACTGCACGCGGCTCAACAAACGCAACGCGATTTGACAGAGGCACTCAGAGGGCTTAATATAGGTGGAATCGTTGCAAAAACACCCCTTATACTTCATGCTGCACCCCCGCCACCATCACATCTTCCAGAGCTTCAAGAGCCACATGCAAAGGATTTGAGTGTGACATACAAGCGATGGATTGAACCTAGTGTTGATGGCGGCATCTCACCACGAGATGCATATGCTGCATATCTACATGAACACAAACGCATTTTATGGGCAAAGCTATTCGACAAAAGTCATGCGAATGCTGCAAAAGTGAGATATTACCGAATGACGCCTTTTCTTATGTATATCGACTCTGCCGAGAATCCAGGTCGCACTTTGGAGCAACTTCAATCAATCATGACAGAGCTCAAGATTGATGGTGCAAAGTTTATTAAGAACGCTTTTTATGCGTATGCTGTCAAAAGCAATATTGACACTCCTATATCTGCTAGTGATTTGGAAAAACTAATGCTGCAGCGGGGATTGAAGTAAATAATTTAATGTTCTTGTTTACAGATGTCGTATAATTACTCTACAGACCTATACGAAAAAGACGACAGAAATCCAGGGACATTTATTGTCAATGGTTCGTTAGACCCGGCATCGAGTGAGTATGATTTGGGAGGAGAGTTACGGTGGAGAAACATGACTGTAAACACAGTCGTCACAAACAATATTTATGCATCGAACGTTGAGCAAATAATCAATTTTAGTGGGGCTTCATTGACAAGTATCAATAATCTGAATATAGAAGGTAGTATTTATCAAGGCGGAAACCAGATAACCTTAACAGGTGACGGTGTTCAAATCACTGCAAGTGGCTCATCCAAATGGTCCAATGTTGACACTAACTTGTTTGTCATTGGAAGTAATGTCGGCATTGGAACCAACGCGCCGCTGCAAGCGCTCGATGTGGTTGGAACGGTTCAGGCAACTTCATTTGTCGGAGACGGCAGCCTGTTGACGGGAATAAATACGTCGAGATGGTCCAATGTGGGCACGGACTTGTTTGTCACAGGTACAGGTAGCAATGTCGGCATTGGAACCAACGCGCCGGAGCAAGCGCTCGATGTGGTCGGAACGGTTCAGGCAACTTCATTTGTCGGAGACGGCAGCCTGCTGACGGGAATAAATACGTCGAGATGGTCCAACGTGGGCACGGACTTGTTTGTCACAGGTAGCAATGTGGGCATTGGAACCAACGCGCCGGAGCAAGCGCTCGATGTGGTCGGAACGGTTCAGGCAACTTCATTTGTCGGAGACGGCAGCTTATTGACGGGAATAAATACGTCGAGATGGTCCAATGTGGGAACGGACTTGTTTGTGACCGGTAGCAATGTGGGCATCGGAACCAACGCGCCGCTGCAAGCGCTCGATGTGGTCGGAACGGTTCAAGCAACTTCATTTATCGGAGACGGCAGCCTGCTGACGGGAATAAATACGTCGAGATGGTTCAACGTGGGCACAGACTTGTTTGTCACAGGTAGCAATGTGGGCATTGGAACCAACGCGCCGGAGCAAGCGCTCGATGTGGTCGGAACGGTTCAAGCAACTTCATTTGTCGGAGACGGCAGCCTGTTGACGGGAATAAATACGTCGAGATGGTCCAATGTGGGCACGGACTTGTTCGTGACCGGTAGCAATGTGGGCAT
>Ga0208975_1000187_pt1 | contig 33315 bp, 41 predicted proteins | sample GreLakmeER78MSRF_FD_187700 | JGI IMG/M metagenome (GOLD analysis project Ga0208975, IMG submission 187700) | Freshwater lentic microbial communities from great Laurentian Lakes, MI, USA - Great Lakes metaG ER78MSRF (SPAdes) | ecosystem: Environmental > Aquatic > Freshwater > Lake | place: Great...
AGTCTTTGCGGGAGTTAACGTCATCGTCAAAGTCAGAAACAAGGTCTGTCACTATCCCTGCTACTACGCTGCTGTCTAAATAATCCACCAAGTTGGCGTCAAAATCGTCTTCTTCCCCGCCTACTAACTCAATTTCTATCCCATCCATCTCAATACTGACGGACTCTGGGTCTTCAATCTCAATTTGAATCTCGGGCTCGGCAGTCATTAGGCCTTCTAAACCCTCTGGTGCAGCGTAAAGTGATTTTTCAATGGACATATGTATCCTTAATAGTAAGAAACCTTGCGTCTAAACGAGCGAACTTCGTCCTCTTCGTCTGTCTGCAAGCGTATAAACCCGCCTTTTCTGAACCTTATCAGAGCCTGCGTAGAGGAGTCAACTAAGTCATCGTGGTCTGAGTTGGGGAACGCCGCCATCTCTTCCATCAACTCGTCAGCCCAGCGCGTAGCTGGTGCCCAGACCTTACCGCTGGCAAATAAATCAGATACAGAATTGATCCTGACCATCTTATCATTACCCCTTGACGGCGTAAACTCTTGAACAGGTATCCCCATCGCCCTGAGTTCATAGATTAACGGCGCTCCTGACGCTTTGGCTTCAACGATAAAAGCATCTGGCTCCCACTCTTTGTAGTGATTAAAGGCTTTCTCCTTTAACTCTGGGAACTCCATCCGTTTTTTAAACGCATCCAAAAGAATTACATTAGCGTCATTCTGGTTCTCGTTAAGGTAGAACACGCCCCAAGTCGTACAGGCGGAATAGTCAGAGCGTTCATTCTTAGTAAACGCCGTATCCCAAGACTGGATCACAAACTCACACTTAGGTGGGTCTTCTGCTGTCCATTCTTTCCACCACTCCCGCTTAACAATCGCGCCTTGCTCAGAGGTAGGGCTTTGTTGGTACTGTGCGTTCCACTTAGCCGCAGGCAGTTCAGACTGTAGTGCATGGAGTTCTTCGATGCTCCAGAACTCTGGCCATAGTGGATTCCCACTCGGGAGAATCGCAGGGAAGTCAATTACCTCCCAATCGTCATTACCTTCTTTATCAATAGAAGACTGAAGGATCCGGCCCGTTAGATCTCTCTTAGCCCAGCGTGTCATCACGACTACGATAGCTCCTCCCGGCTGGAGTCGTTGGCGGGGACCAGAGGTGTACCACTCATAGACTTTATCAAAGACAGTGTTGTCTCCTTGGGCCAAGGCGGCCTCCTGCTCGGAGTGGGGATCATCAATGATTAAGAGGTCAGCGCCCTTACCCGTCACCGTACCCCCAACCCCAATAGCAAAGTACTCTCCGTTTTTATTCGTAGACCAGCGTCCCGCAGCTTTACTGTCAGACCTCAGATTAACATTGGGAAAGATCTTAGAGTACGGCTCACTCGCCACCAAGTTACGAACCTTACGGCCAAAGCCTACCGCTAACTCTGCAGTATTCGAGCACTGGATAATCTTCTTACTAGGATCTCTTCCAAGAAACCACGCCGGCAGCATATAACTGGCAAACTCAGACTTCGTATGCCGAGGGGGCATATTGATGATCAGCCTCTTAATCTTCCCAGTAGCAATCTCTTCGAACTTCTTAGCCATCACCTTATGGTGGCGTCCATCAATAAACCCCGGCCACATCGCGTGGGCAAATTTGTTAAAGTCATCAAAGGCTTCTTCTCTCTGCTGGCTGGCTTCAAGAGCATCAAGATCATCAAGGTAAGCGGCCTGTTCATTGGAGGGTAGGGTGAAGAACTTCTTGGCAGCAGCTTCTGACTCTAACAGTGGTAATGACAAAGCGTGAGTGATTCTCCTGACAAACAGGTCAAACTCCTCCTTCTGCTCCATCTCTTGTTTTTTATTTACCACAAGGACCCAACGCAGCTAAGTAGTCTTTATCACTGGGCATCTTCTTTTTCTTAGGAGTGGGCTGTTTTGGTTCTGGCTTCTTCTGTTCTGGCTTCATGGTAAGTTCCTTAAACTAATATACGAAGGTCTAACACTGCGAGCCGAATGCGCCGCCCGCTTACAAATCTTCAGGTCACAGAGCTTCTTCACCACACGATGAACATTCCCCCGCCCTCTATCTCCAGTATGGAACATGATGTCATCAATAGAAGGCCCATAACCAAACTTCCTCCAATACTCATCTATCACAAGGAACACAGTCCTTTGCTTCTCAGTCATACACGCCCCTATACAAGCTTCTAAAGTTTTCATACGTCCACACTAACAGCTGTTAATGTACCCCCCACCCTTTTTTTGTATACAAAACACATAGGGGGGTCATTCTTTATTAAAGTCCAAGACGGCGTCAGGATTTTTTGATACCCCCCCACCCGTGTTTTTTTCTAGTGATTGGATGTCGGGAACAGTATGTGGGGTGCATACGGCCACGGCCACGGCCTCATGGGCGGGTACGGGTGCGGTGGGTGTCGCGTATACCGCATCAGACACAGTCGCGCCCCCTTTGATCTCATCCATCAATGTGAGCCCATCGTCTTTGACATTAACATCTGTTAGTGTGCCGAGTCTCTCGAGTAGTCGTAACCTTATGTCTGTGCTCTTACGTACAGTCGTGATCTCTTTGCGCTCTAAGAATGCTCCGACCTCGAATAGATTACCAATCATCTGCAGTGCCTTCATCCTCTGTGCAGGTGGGAACTCTTCATCAAGTGAGTGCTGAACCAGTTGCTGGACAAGTAGTGCCTTCAGTTGAATAGGGTTTCTGTGTTTCTCTGCCTCTAATGCCAGTTGGTAGGCCTCGACCTCGCGTGTAATTCTTGGGTCACGGGCAAGTCTGTATGGCTCTGAGCTCAGTGTTCTCTTACTTGCGTTAGCCTTATGGCTTACTCTGTATGCCTGTGCCTTAGTCTCTCCCAGTGCAACGGCATGAGCGAATGCCTTCTGCTTCCCTGTAAGTTTAGGCCTCTTGCCTTCCCCTGACATTAGTAGAGTCTCTATTGGGATCTGATCAAGCCCTTGTTTGATTTGCGCGCGTGTAAGTTTCTGTGGCATGGTGTTTTCATGGGTATGAAATGTGAATGTCCCGAAGATACCAGACCTTTAACCCCAGTGCAAACGGCCTCCCAAAATCCTGGAGTCGAGTGCTGCCTGTTTTATGGCCAATGCGCTGCCTGTCTTGTCATTACAACACCAACATTGTTAATGTAAAAAAAACATGAAAAGTATTGCAATGGAGTCAACACATGATATAGTTAAGGCGTTATTCATGTGTTAGTCCCTGTAACCCACCAAGGAGAGTCCCAATGAAAATTGTCTATAACAAGTTGCTACGCGGATGGTTAATCGTCCGTGGAGCGCACGACACGCCAATCAGTGGCCTGTTCAAAACCAAGGCACTAGCCTTGGCACACCTTAACAAACGCAACAGTTAAATCATGTCTCAAACACTTATCCGCGAAGCCTATTGGCAGTCTATGGAAGCATTCATTGAGGCAATAAACAATGATGTTTCTTTCACCCACTGGCATCCTGTTTTCGGCATTTTATAAATTAACCCTCTAAGGAGAACCTCTATGTATGCAGTCCATGACCTTACCTCTATGTCTATGGGTGAAGCCTATGACGAGACGCAAATTAACCGCCACATTGAAGATGGTGACATCCTCTTTGTTAAAGATGGTTTTGCAGTAATGATGAAAGCTTGGCCTACTATGGTAGAGGGTCAATCCACTGTGTTCCACCGCCTTGCTGATGATTGGACATTCGAAGATGTCTTTACCAGTGAGGGTGACGACTACCGCGCTCAAGTGGCTGATATACGTGACAACCCTTCCGCTTTAATCGCGCGCGCTATTGATCCAGTTGCTGAACGCGAAGAAGAAGAACGCGCTGAAGCCTGTGCATGGGATCAACGCCAACAGTACCTGTTAGATGACGCTTAATGCTTGAAGCCTCGCGAGTCGGGGCTTTGAGGATTACCCACCAACCCAAAGGAGAACTATGAAAATCACGATTGAACTTAAATGGCAATACGGCAACTGTGCCTTCTATCCACTGTGCGAAACCAGTAAGAGATTCGCGCAAATTGCAGGAACAAAGACCCTGACCCAAGACGCCCTCCGCATCATTAAAGCGATGGGTTACGAGATCACCCAAACCACAAAGGAGATAGCACTATGAACAAGCCAAGATTTATCGCGATGAAAAACCGCTATGAAGTATGGGCTAAATACGATAGAGGAGCGCGCGTCTATGAACTGTTTACCGAGTCCGAGTGTGAGTGTTATATCGGTGCAGTTGACAACCTCGCAGACGCTGAGACATTTGCCCTTAACTGGATTGACGAGAGATGGTCACGGAGGGAATTTGCATGATCACGATCACCATTAACACTGATAACTCTGCATTCGAAGAGAACCCGCGCGAGATGGCTGAACTGTTAGAACGCCTCGCGAACTATTACAGAGATTGCCAAATCCTTCCCGACACCGCCCGCGATTCCAACGGCAACACTGTTTGCCACATTACTCAGGAGTGAACCAATGAAATACTACCGCCACATTTCCACCATGCGCGAAGAACTGTTAGCGCAACGCAGGCGCGACCGCATCCAAGCAGGCTTTGACATTGTTGTAGTCGTGCTTGTGCCTGTCGCTATTTTCCTAATTACTGTGATTGCATTCCAATGACCGAGTCAGAACTAATCACACTGGGATACAGATACGAGCGCGCCAATGGTGCTAGGGCGCAAGCCCTGCGCCAGTGCTTTAACACCGCGCTCAATCAGACCAAAGCGCCTGAAGTGCGCGAACACTACATCTATTCATTTAACCAAGGCCGACACGAAGCCCGCATGCAAGTTGGACGCCAAGAAATAAGGGGAGCACGATGAAAGCCGAAAGAATTCCTTACACAATCGGAACTCAATTTACTACTTATGTTGCTTATGGCGAACATGACAACCTGACCGACCAAGAGAAACGCCTCTTTGATGAACTCGAGCAGTCCTCGCGCATTGACGCGCCAGACGGCTACAAATTTTCCCACTGGGCAATACAGGCAGACGAATACGATGAATTTACCCGATGTGAAGTCACTGGCTTGATGGGATCTTGCTACCAGTTTGATGCAGTCTATTTTGAAACACGGAAGGAGACAGCAGAATGATCACACCTAAAACAATGGGACAACTCGAAGCCGAAAACGCTGATGGGTTTCGCAACCCAACACGCACAGAGGCAGAGCAAGCCGAGATTGACAGGCGCACAAAAGCCATGCGCGAGCACGACCTCAAACACACCGCCACAGAAAGCGAAGAGCCCGAGGACGATGACCACGATTACGGAGATTACCACCCTTACGGAGATCCACAGATATGAACCTCAACCTCAATGACGCATCATCCGCCCTGTGCGACATCTACGACATTAAACGCGCCCTGTCGAAAAAGATCAAAAGCCAACCGAAGGACAACGAGGGCACGGACATCACGATTGGTGACTGTATTGATGATTTGGTGCTTTTCCTCGAGGGCATCTACGAGCAAGGCCACGAAGACCAAAACCAACAGTCCGCGCGAGAGCAGAACGTTTACCTTAGATCCGCGCTGAAGAACCTTGTTTTGTCTGCTGACCGCTACATCGAAGACGGATCATGGATTGAGCATTTATCACTGGACATTGAATTCGCAAAAGGCATTCTTAAAGCCACCAAACCAAAGAAGGAAACCACGCAATGAAAAAATTTAAAGTCCCATACGTTCGCATTGAACACCAAGTCTATATTTTCGAAGTGGAAGCTGAAGACCAAGAGCAAGCCGAAAACATGGCGCGAGAACTTTACAACGGCAGTGAAAATTATGATGTAGTTTACGCTGAAGAATTTATCCAAGACGTTGAGGAGATCAAATGAACTACATCATTCGTATGCGCGATGACTTGGCAGAGCAAGGCCTGTCTGTCCCTGCCTCGCGGACATTTGAAAGCTACGACACCATGATCGATGTGACATACATCACCGCAGAAGAGCTGGCGGGCGCGACACAAGGCGATGACCCTGCCGAGCCCGATGACCACGCATTTTGGTACATCAAGCTGAAGGACGGAAGGTCTTTTTATTTCCTGAGTGTTGACCTCGACTTTGATGACGCAGACGCGCCACCACCGCCAAACAAAGAGTTTGTCGTTTACTGGAAACGCGAAGTTATTTACAAAACGACAGTTGTTGCGTATGACCCAGATGACGCAGTAGACCGCGTTTGCAATGGATTCTCTACCAACTCAAGCTACGAAGAAGACATTGACGATTATGGCGACATGTTTTTTATCTCAACCGATTTAATCGAAAAGGAAGACAAATGAAAGTATCAGAACTAATTGCAGAACTACAGTGCTTTGACGAAGACGCTGAAGTCCACATGGCCTACGGAGCAGGCGACTACTGGAAGTCAACTCTGGCGCCAAAGGTCAGGACAGTGTTCAACGGCACAGTCCAGTATGCGACCTACCACCAATCCGACAAGCTTGTTGATTCAGACGACATAGAAGAATCGGATGGCGAAGAAGAAGAATTCCCTGTACGTAAAGTTGTAATCATTGAATAAGGAGCAATCAAATGAAAAATGGATATTCCCCTAAAGAATTCGCACACGCACTGATCATCGATTATATCGATGGCATCTATCGTGACGGAGCGCACTGGATGGACGACAAAGATCTTACAAATGCAAATATTGAAATGGTCAAAAGACATTTGAAAAACATGCATGAAAAATTAGTCGATGAAACAAAGTTAGATACTTTGCCTTTGCGAAACAACTATTAAAGGAAAGCTGCATATGAAAGTATTTGAACTAATCCAACAACTCAGCCAGTTGCCACAAGACCTCGATGTTTTGATTTGGGACGCAGGCAACCGCATGAACATTGCCATGGTTGATGACGCATTTATCCATGACGAGCAGTACCCTTTTGTAGAACTCAACACAGATACGGACGACTAACATGATATACACAGTTAAAGCCACATACACAACTTCACTTAAAATGGACGTTGAAGCAAAAAACCAAGAGGAGGCTTACCGAATGGCAAGTTGCAAGGACTTATCGGAATATGAGCAAGAAAAAGATTCGGGCGTCTTGAAGCTTTCTGGAATTGCAGTGTCTGATGCCAACCTTGATGAAGAACAACTCGCATTCACGGAAGCTTACTTATCTAATGTGGCAAGTGCTAACCGCGATACTGTCATAAAGTTTTTGTTAGCCAAAAATCACGATACATTCTACGAAGAACATGGCGGTGAATACTATTCAGGATTAGCTGATGCCCGAGGCGTGTGGTATGACGCCAAAGTATTCTTTGCCAAGGAACTGGCTAAAAAATTCTACACAGGGGAGAAATCAGAATGAAATGCGATCACACAAAAGAAGATTCATGGTGGGAAAACGATGGTCAGGGCATACCACTTGCCCGAGTCTGCTCCAAATGCAGAGAGGAAGTTCTATCAAAGTATGACCCCAAGTTTTTAAGTTTTTACACCCAAGCAGATACAGATGAACGAATTGAAGAGGATTATTGAAATGATTGTTTTAGACACACCAGACCAAATTGCAGTTGCACGTATGCTTACTTTACGCAAAGGCCTACAACTCGAGATCAAAGGAATGCGAAAGACAGGACGCAGTTGCTACTCGATTATCAAGAGAGACTTCGGCCTGACAGGTACACGCGCCAAAGTCCTCGAGCAATTTGAGCAAATGATCCCGAATTTCTCTGAAATCACTAAACGTTAAATAAACCCACGCAGGGATTCGGCTACGCCAGCCGTTCCGAGTCTCTGCTCAGTGTCGTTGAAGTCCTCCTCGGCCTCTCCTACCCAGTAGCGTGAGGCTATTTTTTTGGCAGTTGCAACGCCCATAGCATCGTTGTCGGCAATCACCAGTGGGTCACGCACAACCTTTGCAATCTCAAGCATATTACCCGCAGAAAAACACACATGGATTGTGTACCTCTCTCTGAGATGCTTCATCGCTCTGCGAACCGACATCCCAGTTGCGAACCCCTCACACAAGATATTGCGACCTTTGGCGTCAATGACGAGGCTCGCGCCCTTCGTTACTTGGCCTGACAGGAAGCGTTTTGTGCCGTCTTCTTGGATGATTTGGCAACCCACAAGATGATCCCCGACTCGCATTGGTAAGATCAGGAGGCCATTCCACACCAATCCACGATCAGGAAACCCCTTGCGGATCAAGTAAGGATGTTGCTCTTTAACACTGTTATTGAGGATGAACGTAGCTTTGCCAGCCGCTTTTTTCTGGCGATGCTCTCGCTCTTTCTCTGCAGCCAACCTCTTTGCTTGGGCATTTGGGTCTGGGATGAACGGCTCTTCTGACTTGTAGCGTATATGCCTATCATGTACAGCAAAGTTAATGATTGCACCTTCATGCCCATCAAAGATATACGCGCCATTCTGTTTTCTGGGATGGTCTTCTGTGCCGACTCTGACCCACCGATCTAAGACTAATTCCTTGATCAGGAGGCCATGATCTCTTGCAAACTCTTCGAACCTCATGACCCAAACCTTCTCTTTGAATTAGCCCACGCAATGTTACGCGATTGAATCCACGAACTGGTCTTTTGGGATACTGGCTCTGGCTCTGCACTCAGCCCACGGGGGAATGTGCCGTACTTTTCCTTGTACTTGTGTGCCGCCCAACCTTCCTTGTATCCACGCAGGCGGGCAAAGTAGATCAACTCAGAGAAGAACTTTTGATTCTCCGACAGAACCTCGCGCTTGGTGAACTCTAACTCTGTTAATGTACCCGGCACGTTTAGGATCTGCTTCATCTCCTTTTCAAAACCGCACTCACCACACTCACGACCCGACCAGACCCACAAAGCACCACAAGCAGGACACTTAGCCTCCTTCTTTTCCTTCTCATCAGGCTCTTTCTTCGCAGTTTCGGTGCCGTTGTGTAGCTCCGTCACGCCCTCTTCAAACAAAGTGTCCCACTCCTTGCGGAATCTCAGGTAGTTACCTGAATGGTCAAGCCAAAGGCCATAATCTTTGCCATCGTAAGGACGCATGATCCGCCCCATTTGCTGAACATGACTGCTAAACGACTTGGAAAACGGCCTTGCACTGACTCCAATCATCACATCAGGGACGTCAAAACCTCTGGTCAGTATGTCTGTGGCCACCAGACCATTGATTAGCGTATCTGGACGCGAGAAATCCTCGATCATTGCCGCTTTGTACTCGTCATCTTCCAAATAACTGATTGAAACAAAGTTGTAGCCAGCCGCATTGAACTGCCGAACCAAGTCCCTGCCATGCTCAACTCCCGAGCAAAACACGACTGTCTTCCTCGGCTTACCAAACACTTGCATCGTTTTGTCAATCCACTCTTGGACAATGTCGCCAGTGATCTGCATACCGCGCTTGGTAGTCTCATCTTGCGACCACTCACCAGCCACCTTCTTCGCGCCACTCATGTCGATCTCTTTGGCAATGTAGATCTTTAACGGCGTTAACCACTTGTTCTCAATCAACTCACCAGTAGGCTTCGCTCCCACCACATTGGTGTAGGTGTCACCCAACCCATTGGTGAAAGGAGTAGCCGTAAGGCCAATCACTTTCATCTCTGGGCGATCTTTGATGAACTGGAGGATTTGTTTGCGCTGAACGTGGCACTCGTCAATGATCAGCATAGAGACTTCGGGAAAGTTATCCCGACTCTCTAAAGTCTGTGCGCTGCAGACCTGAATCTTTTCATAAGGCCGATAACGCCAGTGATCTGCCTGCATGACGCCATGGTTGATGTTGTAGTTACCAAGGCGCGTACTGGTCTGGTTGACCAACACAATCCTGTCTAGCACCATGGCAACGTTCTTAAGTTGCTTGGCCTCCTCGAGCATGACAGCCATGGCCACCTCGGTCTTTCCAAACCCTGTGGGTGCGTAGAGTAGTTGGCTTCTGTGGCCATCCTTAAAGCCTTGGGCAAGCTTCTCCACGACTTCCGCTTGATGCGGTCTTAATGTAAGCATGTGATTCTCCTGCTGGGATTACCGCCCAGCTTCGGGTTTATTTTTTCTCTGCCTTCTCAGCGCGTTTCTTCCAATAAGCCATCTGCTTGATCATCTCAGCATTCTTGCTCTGGAACTCGTTGCGTGACTGCGTCATCGTTCTGAGCTGGAACTCAAGATCTTTGACTTGTGTACGTAGCGACTCAATCGTTTCTTCGATCTCCTGCTTTGCGGTTGCAGACACAGGCAACGACTTAATCGCTAACTGGTCTTTGAGCTTTGCGTTCTCTTCAGCAATGATGGTGTGCTCTTTGGCCATCTCTTCCATCTTGTCTGCCTCTGTATAATCGGGAGCAGCAGGCCAGAATGGCACTTCTTCTTTCTTACGGCCAATCTTGGTAACGTCTAGCTTGCGACCTTTCTTGTCGATTCTGACTTTAACTTCAAGACCCAATGACTTCCGCATACGGCCAACAGTCATTGATGAAACCTCACAGTGGATTGCTATCTCTACGTCAGTCTTCTCGCCCAACTCAATGTCTTCAAGCGCCAGCTTAACAACGTAACGGCGCTCTTCTGGTGTGCGTGGCTTGCCGTGTTTACTGTTGGCCTTCAAGCAGGCCAGAAACGCATCACGCTTTGTGCCCTTTTGTACATTCGATTCTATTTCTTTGAACCCTGCGCGCTTGTGTGCGTGGTAGCGGTGGAACCCATCGCTAGGCCAGTAGGCTTTCCCGTCAAACCATAAATCAATTGGTGGAAACTTGTCTCTGCCTTCGAGCAGTATCTCTGTGTAGTGTTGGATAAGTTGTTCGTCAACCTCTTTGCGTGGCTGTGTGTTGCCATCGAGGCGAATCTTTTCTAGCTTAATTCTTTCAGTCATTGTTTTACCTTTGTTGATCTTCTTGATGCACGACCTGCCCAGCAGGAGGCGCAGTGCCATTTGGCGTGGTTAAGTTGGATGCCACCCTCTGGTGGTTTCATTTCATTACAGTTATTGCACTCCTTATGTTGATGTACCGGCTGCTTACTTCCGATTGATAGCTGTTGTTTTGCAAACCCATTCACTTCTTCATGCTCCTTACGTATATGGCAAACCCTGCCGTTGTGTCTCCGCCGTTCTTCATCTTGTCAAACTCTTTTGCCACCTCCTCTAAAGTATTGTTTCTAATCTTGTTAGAGACAGGGTCAAGCTGGCGTTGAATCATCTGCCGCTTGCGCCAACCCAGCGCTCTTTCCCACATGTTTAAATCCAACTCGGACATGGAATTCCTCTCAGTTCTGGGAATGACTTGTCCAACATGGCCGTGATCCGGTCATTCTTTTCTTTTAACTTGGCCGACCTTGCAAGAATCGGGGCAAACAACCACAACCTTGTTTTGTTGTACGCCATCTTCTTCAGAACAAGCTTGCGGTTAGTCCTCATTTTCATAGTTCTTCTCCTTCAGCTTGGCTTCAATTGCTTGGGCATACACTTTAAATGTCGGAGGCATCTCATATTGGCTCATTAACAAATTGACCGCAGTGGCAACATCAACGGCTTTCAAACATTTAAGCATCTCCTCATCAGTCAGGCCTTCCCACTCGCGGTCATTGAGCTGCTCTACCATGTCACACAGGCCGGCAAAGCAGGTAGGACAGAAGGCCACTGGCAGGATGCCAAGGTATCCCTGCACACCGCCTTCGTCATCTGTAAAGTCACACTGGCAGACATTGCACTTGTGATCAGTCCCAACGTGGTCAAATCCTTCGATCATGTGTTGCGCTCCTTTAATTTGGCTTCAATTTGCTCCACTATTACGCGGTCATTCCATTTGTGCCGAATTGCATCTAGTAAGATTTCGTTCTTGTCTTCTTCCGTTAGACCCCTCCAAGGGCGAACGTATTCTTGGATGTCATCGTCATCAATCATTTCTTCTCGCCTCCATCATTTCGTCTGCCATAGCGTAAGAAATTGCTGCAATTCCTGTCATATAGCCCTCGCGGATAGAAAGTCCCTCGTTGCTTACAATCTCAGCCTGCATGGCCATGGCCGCAAAGTAATCTCGTAGGTCCATACCGGCTTCACCGCCTATGGCAGTGACTCTGGCTTCGTCATTAACATTGATAGAGTGGGTGGGAAATGCTTTCATGATTTGCTCCAAAATAAAATGATTCCGGCTACGATCACAATGAAGAAGATCGCATACGTTGGCCAGACTGGCTCTTTACCATACGGCCCACTGATGGGTTCGTTATCGCAGTTAAACGCTTCGTGCATCGTGCGTGGGAAGCGCTTTGTTGTATCGTTCATACTAACCTCCTGTGTTAAGAATATAACTCATGAATTACTCATGTGTCAACTGTTATGTTACAAGTCAAAAGCCCTCTTACCCGTTGACCCTCCCTCCCCCCAGACAGGCGGACAGAAGGACCAACGGCTCATTATCAAGGAGCGTTTGTCCAGTTTTTACGTGAACTATCGGCTGGCCAAGCCGCCCTCCCCTGAGATCCCGATAAGGTCAGTTTGCACCATCCTTAACGATCAACTCCCAGCGTACTAGGGTATGTGTCTTTCGACATCCTTGTTTATTCCGTTCGATTACTCTACTAGGAGGTGCGGGTCACACCGAGGTTCTGTGTTTCTTGAGTTCAGCCCATACAGGCCATTAGCTAACGCGCTCTGACGGCTGCGTAGGAGGAGAGACTGGGACTATTCACATGAAGCAGTGTGTTTCAAAACTACGTCCACTTTACAGGAGCTTGCGGCGCTAACCCGCAACACAATCCCAGTCTCAAAAACAAAAAGGCCGCTTACAACTGCGTCCGGTCGGAGCCTTGCCTAATATCTCTCCCACGAAAGCATTAGGTAAAGCGGAACGCATGTGTAAACGGCCTCAAAGTCATTGCCTCCGACAGCAACAACCCGTTTATATCAGATTATCTCAACTGATGTCAACAAGTTTAAAAATAAAGTTGGTGGGCACATAAAGCAGTGTTTTTGTAAAAACCGAACCTAGGGAAACACAAGCGGCGCTAACCCGCTTACCACCAACACGACTGAGGACTGAAGCCAGCGGCATCTGGAGATTGCATAGGCTGAAACTCTGCAACCTTTATTCGACAATCCTCATGCGTGTTAGCTCTACCATTGTTAATGTGAAAAAAACCCCCGAGTGATTAGCCCGGGGGAAAGGACAACCCAACAAAGGAGAGTGGCAACTGCTTGCCGGAATTTATTCTACATCATTCTCCGTAAAGTGCAATGAATGCCGCATCTGCATACGCCTGACCCACGCCTTTCTTATCCAACTCACGCCAGCTTGGCCACATCTGAATGGCTTTTGTCCTCGAGGCATCCTTGTCCTGACCCACCAAACCCGCGCGCTTCTTCCATTGACTGGGTGTTACCATCGTTACTGGGATCTCAAACGCACCCAGTACACCTTGGATCACACCAGCAGAATGGCCAAACGAGAACATCGAGGCCACGCCTTGGCCGGGCATGCTACCTACCAGCTCTACATAAGCTTTGATCTCTTCCCCGTAAATTGATGGCCGAATGATTGCAGCCAACGCCGGCGCATTAACACGGTTGGCCGAGCCCGTCTTCATTGTTGGCATGCGATACCAAGCAACCGGAGTGTCCCCATCCATGATGACTATGGCGCCAGACAGGCCGGGGTCTATTCCAATTTTGATCATTTTGAACTTTCTTTAAAATAATACTTGCAAGACATGAATTGTTGTGGGTATAATGTGTTGCCGATTATACAACAAAGGACCGAAATGCACAAAGACATACAGCTAACCAAAATGGATCTTGCGTATGAAGAACTGATCTACAAAATCAAACCCTTGCTGGAGGAACACTTGGAAAAGTACGGGCAAGCATATGCCTTGTACGCAATGCAACAGATGGCAATAGAGTTTTCAGGACGACACTTGTTGTCGATGAAAGCACTGGTTGCAGACGATAAAAGAGAATTGGCAGTTCAAGAATTTTTGGGTCAGACAATCTCTCGCGCAGCTGACTTGCTAGATGAAGCGGTTCAGGCCGGTATTGCTAAGAAAAAATCATGATCATCACAAACAAATACAACCTACCACAGACCTTCGTGAACATCATGAAGCGGCCCACCTACTCTAAGGGTAAGGCAAACATCTCTGCCACAGAGCTGATCAATTCACCGCGCATCGTACAGTTACGCAAACTGCATGAGGACAAGATTGAGACTGACGTCACAGAGATGGTCTGGTCTATCTTTGGTACAGCCATCCACGGCGTCCTCGAGCATGGCAAAGACGAGAACCACCTGATCGAAGAGCGCCTTCACACAAGCATTGATGGCTGGTCCATCTCTGGTGCGATTGACTTACAGATCGTTAATGAGGATGGCACAGTCACAATCAACGACTACAAAACCACAGGCGCTTGGTCTGTTATGAACGAGAAGGCTGACTGGGAGTACCAGCTCAACATCTACGCATGGTTGGTAGAGCGCGTTAAGAAGACCAAAGTTTCTAAGTTAGAGATCGTGGCTATCATTCGCGACTGGTCACGCAGGGATGCAGCCCTCAAACCCGGCTACCCAGAAGCACCTATCAAAGTGATACCCATACAGCTCTGGCCGATGGAGATGCGCGAAGCCTTCATTCTGGGAAAGATTAAAGAACACTCCAACGCATTGTTTGACTTGGAGACAGGTGATGAACTGCCATTTTGTACGCCCGCCCAGACTTGGGAGAAGCCTACAACATACGCAGTGAAAAAGATTGGTAATGTCAAAGCACGTAATGTTTGCAATACCGATGAAGAAGCTCGAGCCAAGGTGGCCGAGTATGGGAAAGAGTACGAGATAGAGGTCCGTCAGGGTGAAAGAACGCGATGCGCGAACTTCTGCTCTGTCAGTGGCTTTTGTAACCAGTACAAAGACTATTTATCAACAAAGGAGTAAGTCATGTTTATATCAACAGAAGAAAAATTGAAGATCGCCAGCGAATTAAGCCTTGCTACAAGCCAGATCACAGCGCTGATAACTACCGTTGCAACGTTAGAAAAACGGGTTACAGATCTTGAAAGGTCAACAATCAAGATGTCGTCTAAGGTCAAGAAGCCTAAAAAGGTTTTGACTGCAGCGCAGAAGGCCAAGCAACGCGAGTACCAGAGAATGTACAAAGCGCGCAAGAAAGAAGAAGCCAACAACTTGGCAATAGTTGCAGAACTTTTAAAGGAAAACAATGTCAGTTCATAAGCAACTCATGCTTGCCCGAGTCAAGCTTCAGTCCGTAGAGATGAAGAAGTCAGGCAAGAATTCCTTCCAAGGGTATTCATACTTTGAGCTGGGTGACTTCATCCCCCACATTCAGACCATCTTTCATGAGGTTGGCCTGTGTGGGGTTGTCTCCTTTAACACTGAGTATGCCCAGCTCTGCATTACCGATGTTAATGACGGCACAGTTATTGTGATCACCAGCCCAATGGCCGAGGCCAATCTGAAAGGTGCCCAGCCCATCCAGCTCATGGGTAGCATACAGACTTATCAACGCCGTTACCTTTGGATGGCAGCCATGGAGCTGACCGAGCACGACTCAATTGATTCTGCACCACCTGTAGAAGCCGTTAAGGAGGCTCCAAAGCCAGAACCCAAACCAAGCCCTGTCCCAGAGCTGAAAGCGCCTACAAAACACGTTAAAGGCAAAGTAGACCCTATCCCACCACAGTATGTGGAAACAAAGCCTGAGTGGACAATCATTATTGATGCGCCCGATGATGAGGCATGGGTTGACATGATGGTAGACATGAACAATCTGAAGATCAGCATGGCCACCGATGCCGATCAACTTAAACAGATGTTTCAAGTGAACAAGCCTCTGTACGAGAAGCTCAAAGCCTTGAACCCTTCTGTCTATGCTGACGTCATTGAAAACTTTACAAACGCCAAACGATCATTTTTTTAAGGAGTAATGATGGACTATCCAAATCGCGGTACTTTGTGGAGCAACAAGTACAAAAAGAAAGACATGCAGCCGGACATGGTTGGTGACATCAAGATTGAGTTGGCCTTGATGAAGGAGCTCATGGCCAGTGCAGAGTCAGATCACGTTGTGATTAAACTTGACGCATGGTTGGCAAAGGACAAAGACGGCAATCGTAAGGTTGGCTTGAAGGTCAATACTTACAAGAAGCCAGAAGAGTCTGCACCCGGAAAGGATCCATGGGATGACTAAGCCTAAAACAATTAAACAGTGGGAGAAAGTCTGCAATGTTCTTGATGATGCCTTGCAGGCGTCAATTAAAGACGAAGCCAAGCTTGAGGCAAAGATTGACAATCTTGAAGAACAGATCGGCAAGCTTGAAGAACAGTTGACCATGTCTGTTGGCGTCATCAAATACTTGGAGTTACAAATTGCCAGATCCAATACAGTTTGAAGCAATCAAGACTGGCCTGAAACAGTCTAAGGACGGCTACATGCTGTCTTTGGCTGTTCACCCTGACGAGCTTCACAACGACCTCATGCGCGACTTTGTAGGCTCGCGTTATGTTGTTGTGATGGTGCGTCTGGGTGATGACGAACAACCAATGAACCGAGAGAATGAGTTTCCCGGTGATCATGCGGTGAAGCTGGCCGGCATCATGTGCCGTGACCCAGACTTTTGGGAGTGGCTACACCAGAAAGAGTGGCTAATGGAAAAGAATGAGAAGGCTTGTGCCCAGTGGATTTCATCCTACTTGGACATAGAGTCTCGCAAAGAGCTTAAGACCAACGAAGAAGCCCGCCATTTATTTAATCAATTGCGAACCAGCTTCGAAGCTTGGAGGAAAGCATGAAGAAACTAATCCCTTACAGCGTTTACTTACCAGTGGAGTATCACGACAAGATCAAAGAGCTTGCAAAACAGCGTAAAGCATCTAGCATGGTGCGGGACGCCATTTGCATGATCGTTGATGGTGACGATACTTTTAAGTCTGGGTATAACAAGGCGCTCAAAGACTGTGTTAAAGAGATTGATGCCTGCAAAGAGATCGAGCACATTGCCATTCGTGGCAAGTACTTGGCCGATGTGTTGGCTGATCAAATCAAAGAACTGGAGATGTGATGGACATTAACGATCAATTGGACGATATGGCCAAGGCCATGACCGCAGCCATGATGAACAGCGAATGTAACGACCCAATCGTTCCCGTCATTGTGTTGGGCCGGCTGCTTTGTGAGCTGCTGGTGGAGCTGGGCATGGATGACGAAGATAAAGCTGTCGAGGCTTTCCGTGATTCACTTAGAAGCGCTCGCAAAAATCGCGACTCCCAAGAGGTTCACTGATGGAGCACGACACCAATCTGCGTGATCTGGCGTCTATGTTTGCTTTGGCTGGGCTCATCATCCGTAACAGGGAAGGTGAGAACTTAGTTGAAGCAGCTCATGACATAGCCGATCAATGGATAGAAGCTAGGAACAAAGAACCCGAAGAAGGACTGGCCGCAATCAAGAAAGGCAAACGCAATGTCAGAAAACATGAGGACATACGGTAAACGCTACTGCGCTACGTGTGAGCACCTTAAATCTTTAGACAACGGCAAAGTTGTAGACCACAACAGTAATCGCTGGGTCTGCTTTGATTGCAAACCAGAAAAGAAAAATGTACCGCAACGAAAAAATGCTAAAAGCCGCAAGGCTCCTACCGTGCCAACACTGCGGGGTGAGTGACGGAACAGTGGTAGCCGCCCACAGTAACCAGCTGCGGGACGGCAAAGGCCGTGGGCTCAAGGCTCACGACTACCGCATAGCGTCATTATGTTTTAGGTGCCACAGCGACTTAGACCAAGGCTCTAAGATGGATAAAGCCCAGAGGGTTGAGATGTGGGAGGAAGCACATCGCAAAACTCTGGGTTTATTCTTTGAGCAAGGGATTATTGGACCTTGCTAACTTGTTTGTTAAACGCATCCATCTTTTCTTTGATGGCTTCATCTTTGCGTTTAATCTGGGCCTCGGGGGCATTACGTTCCTTCAAGGCCTTTTTTTCTTTCTTGAGGCGAGCAACTTCATTCTCCACATAGTTAGCGCGCCGCCATAGTCTGGCTTCAGGATCTTCTTTGTAATAAGCCTCTACGCCCTTACCCTTCATGTCTTTAATGATCCGTTCGTGGTTGGACATTACTTTGATGTTTTCGTAGAACACGCCTGCAACAGCTGCTGGAGTGTTAATGTCACCATACAGCTTGCCTGCTACTGGTATTTGGTAAGTCTCTACATCATCACCAGTGAATAAGCTCTTGACGTATTCGCCCGTCTGAATGGTAAGCTTACCCACACCACCAGCGTACTGGCCAGCTGCGTAACTAATCTGATCCGCCGTAGGACTGATTAGACCTATGCCCTTATCACCACCACCAGTGATGAAGTTAATACCATAAGCCAAGCCTTGGGACACAAAGTTTGCAGTCTCACGGCTGCGTGTGTATCCGGGCGAAGGAGCAAGAGCTTTGTCTTCTCTGGAAATGGGACGTCCGAAGGCATCCCTGTTCTCAGCAATCGCAACAAATGGATCAACAATGGTTGGCGCCAGTGTTTGAGCAAACGTGCTAGTCCCCAATGGGTTAACAGAACCAAGTATTGCATTAAAGATGTTTGTGATGGTTGTCTGGAGGTCGCGTCTACCATTCATCGCGCCAGCTTGAACCATCATGTACTCGGCGATCAGTCTACCAACGTTAGGGAAGACGTTAAATCCAAGCGGCATTGGGATGGTCAGGTACTTGCCATCGCCCAATGGGATGATCAAGTTCTTAGACTTTACCCACTCAGGCGGCTCATCTGCACCAAGGCCAGCCATTGCAAGAATAGCGGCCTGCATAACGCCAAGGAACATACCGCCGGCAATGATCTTTTTACCGAGGGAGCTTAACTTAATCTTGCCGGTCTTATCCTTTGTAAACAGTGTTTCAACCAAACGCTTTGTACCTTGGACAGCAGCGTTAAAGAACGCATACAAGGCGGCAATCGTCTGAGTGCTTGCACCTTTACGGTTAAAGTTAACTGTGATGTTCTTAGCTAAACTTGCTGCCTGATCCTCAGACATTTTTATATCCAACGCAGCTTTGAACGAAGCCAGACGGACAGCATTCTCTAGTGCATCGTTATAGTCAGACAGCCAATCAAAGACAGCATAGGCGGCTTGCTTGACGTTGCTACGGCTCAAGCGTCCCAGCTCACGGGCAACAATCGTATCTTTACCCTGACCACGGCTGAACTGCTCGCGGAATCCCGTCTGACCACCAGATTTTTGGAACCTCTCAAACAGATCCATCCACTTCTGCATCTCTGGATTTGTGGATGGCTTACCGCGCAGGACGCGATAGATAGCTCTAACAGCAGTCATGGAGTCAGCAATGACCTGACCCTTCTTGTCAGCCAAAGGCGTACTTGAAAGGTTAATGGCCGCACCTTGTAGGTCGCGTGTAAAGTTCCACGCACCGAACACAGGGTTGTACTGAGTATTCACAGCCGCCATGAGGCGAGTGATCTCTGCAACGCTACCAAGGACTTCATCTAGCGGATTAACGCCAATACTCTTTAAGGCCTCCACCATGCGCTTGGCGTTTGGGTTGCCGGGGTTAAAGAACACGTAACGGTCTTGGCCATTGATACGCAACGCCAACACGTTAGGCGAGTTACGCATGTTTGGATTGATTGCGTACTTAACAAGGCCAGTCTTAGAGTCAATAGAACCAGTCTTTGGCTCTTGGAAGATGTTGTTTGCGTCATTGGGAGACATGCCCATGCCGATTAACTCATCAACAAGCTTCTGCTTATTCTTGATGGCGTCAGGGTTGATTGGCTTCCAAAAGTTTGGGTTAGGATTCTGAATGGCCAGTGCATACAGCGCCCGTCCAACGCGCACCTTCTCTGCACGAGTTATTGCGCGTTCGCGCGCAAGTGCAAGGCTTCCAACGATGTCGGCAACAGTTTTAAATGATCCTACTGCAGCTTTAGTAAATGACCCTTTAACGGAAAAACCCTGACCCATGCCACTGCTTGCATTAACAAAATCAAGCTCATCATCCTCACGGTTCAGAGGCACATAGAAGGGCAGGCTCGCGCGCCAAGTATCAATGGTGCTCTGCGTTTCCAAGCCGGATGACACTAACAGCTCTTGAGTCTCCGTAACAATGGCATCAATCTTTTTAGCAATCTCTTCGTAGTTCTTTTTAAGCTTTGGGTTTTGATCCAAAGCTTTCATGTAGGTATCTACTTCGGAATCGGTAAGGCCTGATCCAGAAGGGTTGGTAGGATTGCGCTTGAGGATGAATGCGTTACGGGCTTTTGCATGACGGTTATAAAGATAATCATTGAGGTTTTGTAACGTAACCCCACGCTTATCCATATCCTCAATCAAAGGACGCAAGTCATTCTTTAGGAAGTCTGTGATTTGCTTGGCCGTTCTACCATGGAACAACTCTTCCTTCAGATAGGGGTTCCAATTATCCTCAATGCGACCAGATGCATTATTGATGGCCTCAATAACACGTTTAGTGTCGATGTGCTTATCAATGAACTTGTAGACAAGTGTGTCTGTTAAATTCAGATCGTCAGCAGCAGTCCATGTAGCCAATGAACCGGGTGCACCAAAAATATTTCTGGAGTACAAAGCTTCGCTTGTGGCGTCTGCCATCTCACCAGAGAACGTTTCAGCATTTTGGAGCAACGCCAAGATATCGTTGTCAGAGAACTGCAGAGTAAATCCAGAGCTTCTTAACCAACCACGCACTGCTTTGATGATTCGCTGGATGATGCTGTTTTGCATTCCGCGCTCTGCCATCATGGCCACGATCTCTTTGGCACGGCGCTCGGGTGATAGGCCGGGTTGTGTGCGGTCTACTTGGGCGGCAATCCCTTGAACAACCTTAGACGTCTTCTCCAGCTCCTGAACATTCTGGACCATAACGTCCATCAATTCTTTGCCAAGCATGCCTTCTAATGCAGCGTGACCAATGGCCTCATGCGCCAGCACTTCTTGAACGCGCTGGGCGTTTGGTAGGTTATCAGCCACCAAGTAAACAACATTACCAGAGTACCAAGCACCTTCCACATCAGAGGGAGCACAGTTATCTGGCAGATTGTCCGTGGTCTGAACCACTCTAACAGTGATACCCTTGATAGGCTTGATCTGAGCTTCTACATCCTCAACGCTCTGGCCGCCCTTGGCTACCTCTGCACGGGACATCATGCCTTTCTTGGACTCGGCATAATCAAACTCAACCTTCATTACGTCACGGGCAAGTTGGCTGGAATCAGCCTCTGCTGTAGCTGGGTAGCCTTTGTGCAGAGTTTTGATTAAGGCAATAAGTTTTTCTGGATCTGAAATGTTAGTTCCCGGAGGATCCAAAAAGTAATCGCCACCCACCTTCTTTTTAAACTTCACATCTTTGATGCTTGTACGAAACGCATTGGGTGCTTTTTCAGATATAGACAGCGTAAATCCATTAGGCCTATAGGTACTTACTGACAACGTCCACATGTTGCCTGCGCCGCGAAGAACGGTTTCGGAAGTAGTAGTTTTTCTTTTTTCACCAAATTCTTTAAAGCTTGGCAGATTTGGCAATAAATATGGTTTAACACTGTCTAACAACGTTTTGTACTGTTCAAATTGAGTGCCCTCATATTTATCAGACAACAATTGATTCCATGCTCCCAACGCATATTGCACTGCAGCATTAGGATTACGCATCCGGACAGCCTGTTCGCTAATAGCAACAGGCTCGTACTTTGAAGGCATAACCACACCAGAGAGCTCTTGCCCATTCATTAATGTGAACTTGGCAATCTCCCCGCCGTCTTTGTCAAACAACTGCGCTGCTCTTAGGATGTTGCCAAGAGCAATGTAACGAGTAGTACGACCACCCGTTACTGATCTGAGGGCAAACCACTCATCCAACGGAAGTCTACGCATTGGAGTGCTTTGCTCAATGCTCTTACCTTCCAACGTGGCCAACGTAGGGGCAACCCTTCCCTCTGGGATGTTGCGCTTAAAAATGATTTGGAAGTTAGATGGCGAATATGGATTGCCGGTTAATGACTTGCCAATCCTTGCCTTGTCTACCTTAATACCAATAACAACAGAAGACGCTGGGACGTTGTTAACTACGAACGATTCGTAGCCTGTACCAATAGCAAAATTGTTTCTTAAGGCGTCTAAGGTTTGCTCTCTGCGCGCACCAAGCTTGGCAAAATCTTTGTCCAAAGCTTCTTTTTGTTTTGTTAACTCCTCTCTATCTTTGTCAGTAGCGTCAGGATTGGCAATTGCTGTAGCCAAAGCCTGCTGTTTCAAAATGCGTTGATTACGCACTTCAACAAAGATAGGGTTAAGTTCAGCATCAATTTCATTAACAATTTGTTCTGCTGTGCGGCCATTTAAAGCATCGGCAATATCATCTTCAATGTTTTTCTGTGTTGGGATAGAGCCAATCACATCCACATTAAACTGAGCCATTACAACGTCAGCCAAAAATGGGTTGCTGTTGTCCAAACCTTCTTCAATCAAGTTTTCCTTGATGATTTCAGCGTTAAGCGGCAGTGAACGGCGCGCCAAAGCGTTTGTTCCTGTGGCATTACGCAGCTCAATATTGGCTAAATAACTGGCTTCAATAGAGTCAAAGAACTCCTGTTGATCTGCGGCAGACAGAAGACCAGCCGTACCGGATGCCGAGTGTGCCAAGTCTGTACCGGCTGCTTCTTCGGGATCTGCAAACGAATCCTGATTTAAGAACGCGCGGATGTCAGCGTGTTCGTTTAAGTATTCAGCAGTAGCAACGTCACCATATCTGTTAATGAAGTCAACGCCGCCAGTCTTGGTGCTGCTAGATCCGCCAGATGTGTTGGACCTTAAGCTGGCCAGCTTCTTTTTAAGCATGGCCGAGATGCGTCTTTCAGCTGGAATGCTGGTAGCCACCATTGTGAATGAAGGCCACTCGACTTGACCTGTGCGGTGGATACGACCTAACAACTGAATAAACACGCTGATGTCGCCGTGAGGCTGAAGCACCAGCATATGGCGTGGACGCTGATCAAAAGCCTCAGTAGATGCGTGTAATGAAATACCAGTTGCACCAGCTGAGTTAATGACCAATACATCAATTGGACCAAACTGAGACTCTTCGCCGTTTTGGAACGAAGAGATCATCTCCACACGCTCTGGGTTATTTAGAGTCATGTACTTGGGCTTATCACCTCGGTAATCTACCCCTGTGTTACGGCCAGTAATCTCTTTAACCACCAAGCGTCTGGCTTTAACTCCGGTCGGAGGTGTATCTCCAACATGGGTTTTGTCACCAATAGTCCAAACGTACTTGCTCTCAAGCTCTGTGCGTATGTAATCAATAGGGGATGCAGGCAGATCAGACTGAAAGCTACTGATCATTTCTTTTAAATTGTCATAGCCAGCCCTGATTGATGGAGGCATCATGTCATATGGGATTTGAACTCTTACGTTGTCTTTTTTCTTATTAGAAATTGCTTTCAACGTAACTCTTCTTGTTGAGTCCACTGCTCTTTGAATCAAAGTTTGCCAGCCAAAGTTGGGAATCTCATCGCCAACCTTGATGCCATTTTGTTCAACAAAGTCTTCTAACGCACTGCCGCTTGTGTTTTGTAAACCAACAACGACCTTTTCGCCATTGTTCATCTTATCCACCACCATGTCTATGGCAGTTTGAGTCTTAGCAGACAGCAGCAAATTGTTAATGTAGTTGTGAACTACAGAAGTGAACGGGTTACCTTTGGCTTCTTTAAATGTTGTTTTAGTTGCTCCAATTAATCCATAAGTAGAGCCGGGAGGGCCAAGCTTTTCAACAAGCATTGCTTGGATCGAAGGATCCTTGGCCCACTCTTTAAGAGCACGATCAGCGTTAACCAGTGCTCTAAGGATTACTGTAACTTTGTCAACTTCCCTGATGTCGCGCGGTGCATTTGCATCGCCCGTCTTTTCATCAGGGTAGAAGTCCATCTTCACGCCTTCATACGATCTTTCGCGGCGTAGCATGGAGCCAGACTCCACCAACATCTCAGATGAAACCTGCTGTAAAACGTCAGTCTTTACGCCCTTGCCAAACAAATCTGTTAATTCTTCAGGCGTGTTAGCCGCATACCGCAAATTGGTATGGATGTACAAAGGCATGTTGTCCGGGCGCTTTGCAAACGTGGCAGACAAATACACGGCAGATGGCGGCTTCCAATCGTCTGGCACTTGTTTATCTTTGCCAAGTAAATTTATGCCTGTCAACAAAGACATAAAGAATGCGTTTTGACCTCTAGAGTCTTCATTTTTGGATGGTTTGCCAGCTGCATTATGGGCTTCGTCCATAACCAAAACAGCTTTGCCTTGGGCTACCAAAGAAGCAATAGCGTCTTGACGTTGAGGCGAACCATCTCCACCATTGAGCTGGGAGTAACAAGTAAACAAAACGTCCATGCCTTTTGGCAGTTCACCGTTCTTTTTGACGTATTCCATCAATTGAGGACCGTCTTTATCGCTGGATTTATTCTCAAATATCTTTTGGGTTTTACCGTTACCAATATCTTTTTGAATAATCGAGTCAGCATTGGTCATGCCAATCTTGATGTTTTCATGGCCAATGTTTCTTAAGTCCTCGTACATTGCGCTGTACATGGAGTCATTAACAGTCACAAAGATTGGGATCTTCTTATTCTTTATAGCCCAGACAATCATGGCAGCAGCTGCACGGCCTTTACCTACGCCGGTGTCATCACCAATGATGAAGCCTTTGCCAAGTTTGTTAGCCTGAATAGCCAGAGCCACGCCATCAATCTGATAGCCCAATAATCCTTGTCCGGGCTTTGTACCTTTGGCCATCTGCTCTACCGATGAGTAGCCAAGCTCGTTGGTTACAAACTCATCTATGTTCCCAACTTGAGCTTCTAAGTTCTCTAGTGCAGTGTAAGCATGTTGCGACTGTGCCCGTGGCAAGTAAACACCATCGCTAGAGTAGCGTGACTTACCAAGATAGACAACCCTTGATTCATCATCAACAGGCTCTCCTTGAACTGGCGTTTGGTTTTTAGGGCGGCGCTGTATTACGGTGCGAAGACTGTTAACAAATATGCGTAAATGGGTTTTGATTCGTTCGCCAAATTTTTCAACCAGCAAATCGTAAACTCTTTCAATACGCTTTGCTGTATCTTTAATTTTTTCTCCAACAATACCCCAAACCTTTTGAATGATTGGCTGTACGTTGGCGTAGTCTTCATCATTTTTGCGTGAATACAAACCTGTTGGCTTCTTTTCTTCTTGAGCAATACGGCCCAAGGCTTCACCAACTTGTTTATCTAGACGCTCTGGGCTGTCTTCTGGCGTAACACCTTTAGGCACCTTGGCAGGTTTACCGTTCAGGGCAGCATCTAATTCATCAAGCAAATCCTCAAGGCCAAGCCCTTCTAAATCTTTTGGAATGACTGTTGGTCCGGTTACTACAGGACCTTTGGGTGCTCTTGGTGCGCCTTTAGGACCAGCAGGACCTCTAGGTGCGCGTGTGCCGCCCTTTGGTTTATCTTTCTTGCCTAAGTTGTCAAAGATGTCATCTAGGTCTAGGTCAGAAAGTCCTCCCAGTTCATCTCCTGATTCTCCACCGCTATCTTGGCCTGCTTCTGTTCCGCCGGCTTCGACACCGCTGGGTCCCCCGCGTTTATCTTTTCCGCTATCCGGCTGTTCTCCAGCACCAGCTGCACCAGCAGCTCCTCGTCCTCTACGAGGGGCAGCTTCTGTGCCCCGTCCTGCATCAGGTAGTTGTTCGCCGACTCCACCGCCTGTCTCAGTCCCCACTCCTCCGCCAGTGTCTCCATCTTCCACCGTATCGCCTGACGGTACTCCTCCGGACGTTCGATCTCCACCGCCAACAGTTGGCTGTTTCTTTCTGGTACCCACCACGACTTGTTCGCTACGATCACTGGTTTGAACATATCTGCTCCAAAGTTCATCAAATGTAGTTATCCGGTCGATTTTAAAATCACTTGGATAAGCGTTGTCCGTTTGGTTTCTACCGGCAATAACCAAGACGCGCAACGGTGAAGACGAATCTTGTTTACGATATAAATTACCGGCTATTTCAAAGTGATCTGCTACGTTGTAGTTGCTATACAACCAGTCTAAGAACACCTTATCTGGCGTAGTTAATGTGGTTGTTTTATGCGCTCCAAGTAACAAAACAGCACGGCCATCGTTAGCCATGGCGCGCAAAGATTCAGCAGCAATTGCCTGATCTGTCATGGTGATCTTGTAATCTTCGCCAGTCCAAGATGGTACTTTTACTGCAGTTGGCAACGCTCCAAACGGTGGGTTAGCCAAAACAACATCAACCTCTTGATCTCTTAGGTCTTTGATCTTTTTAAAGGCATCGCCATCAATCACAGTGCCAATTTGCATCATCCGCATGTTCTCGGCACGATGTGGGTCTTGCTCTATGGTTGTGACGTTCTGTGGGTTGGCCGCTACCACAAGCATGCCGTTACCACCAGTTGGGTCTAACACTGTTGTAGTGGACTTAACACGCGCCAACATACCGGCCAAGAAGCCAATAGGCAACGGCGTAGAGAAGGCATTGTTACCCTGACTCAATACAGACTTGACGTCTAACATTGGCTGGTTTTCATACAAGCCAACGATGTAATCGTAGATAGCCTTTGTATCTGAACCCTGCGCTCTCATGTCAGTAATGACTTGGCTGACGTAGCGTGTAGCTGCCGCTTCAAAGTCTTCCTGAGTCTGTTTCATCTTAACGCGATCACCTTCAAAATCGGCAATTTTGTAAGCGTCAATTTTCTTTTGATCTCTAACAGGGTTAAAGCCAAGCAAGTCTGGATTTTGTAAATAAGCTTTAATGCCGTACTCAGTCAGCTCACGGTTGTTTTTTGGCCACCAGCCCTGACGCATGTGATAGAACATGGACTCAGCCATTGAGCCGTTCTTAATCTCAGGCCACTTAAACAAACCCATCTCTTCCATGATGGTGTCCACACGCTTTGCCATATCAATAATGCGCTCATTGACTTTGCTCAACTGCATGTCATTTGGCGTTAAAACGCGCTCATCACCATCGCGTTCAGCTTTTGCTTTTTCAGCATCTTTTTCATTCTTAAACCAAATTAACCCGCCAGTCGTACCTGAATCTAAGTTGTACTGGTCCAAGACTGCGTAACCCAAGTCTTCAATAAAAACAATCTTGGTGTCCATTTTGTAAGTCTTGACTTCCAGAGTCTCTGGGTCAATTTGAGTAAGCATTTGCTTAAACACTTCATTAAGAATCGGGCGTTCTTTGCCTGTTGGGTAGGCTGTTCCAGCGTAGCCGTTCTTTTTAGAGATGTATCCGTCAGCAACTGAAGGACCGACAAGGTATGGAGTACCACCCTTTGATTCGTCAAACAACATAGACTCAAACGCGCGAGACAGCAGCTCTACGTCTGAACCCCAGTAAGCAGGCTCTCTGCCGTCTACACGATCATATGCCCGTGCATCTATTGCATATTGACTATCCTGAGAAGCGTTTTTATAAACAGAAGCCTTTTGCCAATAGCTTGGGTTTGTAATAGCATTAAAGAAGGCTTTCTTTGGAGGCACGTTGCGGTTGTCTGTGCTACTAGCCGTATCGCGCAAAACACCTTTTAAATAGTTTTCTGCTTTTTCAGCATCTATTAAAGTTTTAAGGTTTTCAACCGTACCTTGCATTAACACTTTGCCGTTGATCGTTTGTTTAAGGTTCCAATCTAAGCCGTGCTGCCACTCATGTCCAAGCGATCCATCACCTTTGGTTTTGGTCAGGTTGATTTCGTTGAGCTTGGGGATGTAGTGAGCTGCAGTTTTACCACCACGGCCCTGCGCTCCAATAGCCAGCTTTAGTTTTTCACCCAAGCCAAGCATTCTGGGATTGATGCCAGAGACATCCGCCAAGTCATACATGGCGTCATAAACAGAGTTAAGGTGGGCCGCGCGCTCAGTCTGGTTAACCCAGTTACCAAAGTCAATACCGCCCGGAAAAAACCCAAACGTGCCTACAAAATCGTTTATTTCAACGTCACGGCCTCGGCGGTGGTCGCGCATGCCACGGCGAATAATGTTTGTAAGCTCTGGTGGGACTTCGCCATCTTTCTTAACAACGCGATTGGTTTGATCGGTTGAATCTTCGTTACCACCAAACAATTGGTACATCTTGTTAAAGATAACGTCTGGTTTGATTATTGACAACTTGCTTCGTAAATTAATCCCGTCTTGGGTGTACCTTTCAGATACAGTATTAGCTTCGCTGTTTTTGATGTACTTATTTCTTAACGCAAGATCTAATTCAGCTATACGGGCGTGTTCATCAAAAATTATTTGCAAACCTTGAAGTGCGTCAACATAACTATCTAAGAGCTTTTGGATGTCATCTTGCAATCCAGCTTCTAGAGCCATCTTAATAGCTTGGCGACTACCAGTCCTGTCGGTTATACGAACAAGTCGGGTGTCTTTGATGGACTTTAGTAAGTAATCAGACGCAGGCAAAACAAAGCTTACGATGCCCTCTTTGTACATCATTGCGCCAAACGAATTGTCTTTGTTTGATTTGATGTCAAGTAAAAGTTTTTTAGATACAGCATCCAACATCTTGGAGATCTGGCTATCTGTAGCGTCTTTTGGTACTTTAGGAGCCTTGAACTCGTCTTTACGATTGCCACCAAAGAAAGCGCCACCGCCTTGAATGCTCTCTGTCTTTGGCTTGTATAACGCTGATACAGTCACGCGCTCTGGGCCCGTGTAGGATGGATCATCCGTAGTCGCAGGGACAGAGCGATCAGTGATCCTGAAGCCAAACTTAGTTAATTGAGCTTCAATCTGTACAAGCTTGCTTGTTTCCACGGGGATGCGTAACAGCATCTCTTCAGGGAAGATGGCCGGCCAATAGTCTTCTGTTACGGTGTTGCCGTACAAGAGAGTCGCAACAGCATCAGCATCGCCATCTTGCATGGCAATCTTCATTGGCTGCTTGTTTTCTTCTTCGCGCCGTTTCTTTTCTTCTTCGGCTGCTTTCTTCTTTTCTTCGGCCTTGGCTTTCTCTTCCTCGGCTGCCTTCTTTTCTTCTTCAGTCAGCTCTACCTTTGGAGGCTTGGGCTCTTTAGGCTTTTTCTCACCACCGGGTTCAGCAGTACCGCCAGACGTAGCTCCACCAGCGGGCTCAGATGGGCCTCCAGCGGGCTCAGACGGACCGCCTGTAGGCTTGGGTTCACCTTCAACAGGCTTCTCCTCTGAGGGTTTTTCTTCTGCAGGAGGTTCTGTGGGCTTCTCTTCTTCCGCAGTCTCCGCTGGTTTCTCTTCTACTGGCTCTTTAACAGTGGTAGTGTCAGGCTCTTTGCGCTTGATGTCTACGATGTCATTACCAATGTGCGTGTTGGATGTGCCGTCTGCTTCGTAACGTTTTTCAACTGGGTGCAGACCAATCTGAGGCTCTGTTACGGCATCATATTTACCAACAATCTGATTGGTTTTTTTATTAACAACAACAACAGTAGGTTTGCCGCCTTCAGGAATCTCTGAAATAGCCTGAATAGGTGTGAATTGATTGTTTGCCGTGTATCCAAGACGAACAGACGTATCGCCCATGCCACCTTGCATGTCGCTCAAAATCTCGTTGTGATCGCCAGACTTAACATACAAAGCTGTATGAGGAGCATAAGTTGTCCCCTGACCTTTGCCCTCAGACTTCTTAGTTCTTGAGGTCTTACCCTCTTCATCAACAGCGTACTCACTGCCTTTGGATGTAGTAAATGCTATGGGGCGTTGAACTGGCTCAGTGGTTACTGGAGCTGGCTCTTCTACCGTTATTTCTTCTGGAGCTTTCTCTATCGTTGGTGTAGTAAGAACATCAACTGGTGCAGCTGGCTCTTGAACAACAGGAGTTTCTGCAACAGGTTCAGCTACTTTAACGGGTTCTCTAGCACCGCCCGTAGGTGCAACTGGGGTTACTGGCTCTTCAGGCTTAGTTACCACAGGTTCTTCAGCCACTACAGGAACAACAGGCGTTACAGGAGTTTGTACAACTGGCTCTACGGCTGCACCCTCAAGCTCACCCATCATCTGGCCTGTGTCTTGGCTTTCCTCTGGCAGAACTTGCTGAATTAGATCCGTGCTTGGTGGTTGCCCTTCAGCGACTACCGGTTCAGCAACTACTGGCTCTGCAACTACAGTTGGTGGCGTGACTTGCACACCATCAATGTCTACACTGCCATCCTGTCGGGTGACTTTAGTACCAATCTTTCCATCGACATTAACAGTGGTAGTGCCAACGATTGGGCTATTAGACGGGGGAGTTGTAGGTGCTGGCGCTATGCCCGCAGGAGCTCCTTCATCTGGGGGAACTCCAAGTATTTGTTTGTTCTCTGCAAGCAAGCTATCAAGGCCGCTTTGTGGCTGGCCAGTCTTACGCAGACTACCAATACCACCACCAACCGCACCCATGCCCAAGCCAGCCAACATGCCCATAGCAGCTGCTTCAGACACGCCGTCCATGATTGGCCTGTCCATGGCGTAGTTCATCCACATCTGCTCTTGCGCTGACTGTGGTAACTCTTCAAACACACCCTCAGAGATGCCAGAGCCCGTGGCCTTCAAAGCAAAGTCTCTTACTGATTTACCAACGCCTTGCTTGGCTTGTCCAGCGGCTTGACTTGCACCACCGGCTAACAATGTATCAAGGTCATCAAATCCAAGTCGGTTAGCCAGCTTACCGCCAGCCACACCAAACGCCGCTGTGCCAACGCCGGAACCTACGGCAGATATGACTTGCTTACCAGACAACAACTTGTCTTTGGATTCTTGACGCATTTGCTCTGCAGCTGCACCAGCACCAATCAAGCCTTCACCTGCGGCACCAGCTCCAACAAATCCCATTCCGGGAGCAACTTTTAGTAAGCTTCGAGCAATACCGGCACCACCAAGCATTTGTGGCAATGATTCTGCAGCTGTCGTAAGGATAGTGCTGGGGTTTTGAAGAGCCGCTTTGGCTGTAGGTATAAACCCTTGTGATTCTCTAACCTTACGATTAGCCGCTTGCTGTGCTTCAGACAGGTAAGTGTCAAGGATCTCTTTGGCTTCTTTAGGTTTGAAGCCAGCTTGTTCAAGAAGCTTACCCGCATAACCCATCGTAGGGATGTCAAGTAAACCAACCATTGCTTCAGGCAAACCAATAGCGCCCTTTAACAGTGTTATACCGGCGTCTTTGGCTGTACCGCCAACTGTTCTGTCATATCCCCTTGCTTCTCTAGCTGCAACTTGAGCGCGGTATTCATCCGCAGTCATTGTGTTAGGTGCGCGTGGTGCAATAGACTCAAGGCCGGCTGGAGCCGCCGGAGCTTGTGGTGCTGAAAATTTGTTATAGCGAGCAAGCAATTCAGCTTGTGTGATTCCCTCTGGGACACCAGTAATCGTAGTGCCATCCGGCATCAAAACATCCATGTCAACCCCTTATTTTGGCAGCTGGTCGAATGGTACAGCAGTTGGCTTCACAGGGCTAGGGGTTGGCTTTGGACCATTGAAAAATTTATCCCAGAATCCTTGCTCAACTGGCTTCTCAGAAGCGGGAGTTCGTTTTACAGGTACTGGTGGTTGTAATTTTTTACCGGCTGGATAATACGGCAAAGCAATTTCACGCATATGCTCCAAGATTTTGTAATACTCATCACTACCAATATCAGTATCTTGCAGTTTTTTGGCTGCCGCTATGTAAGCAGGATCTCTGTTAACGTTAGCTTGAATTTTAGTTAACTGTTTATCTTCAGCTGAAGGACGGTCTTCACCTTCCCGCTGAAACCTTTTAAGAGCCAACTCATGTGCACGTTTTTGTTGCTCTTCCATTGAAGTGTAATGTTGAGATTGGCGCGCATCTCTGTTTGTATCCCTGATTGCAGTTTGTGCATCTCGGCGGCGTGTATTTGCCAAAGTAAGAACATCTTTAGAACGCAAACCTGCAAGTTCAGCAATCTTAGTTTCACGGGCTTGAACAGAAGCCTTGTACTTCATGGCGTCTTCAACACGGCCTTCAGCAAACGCACGTTGCATATTGTCAACGTCAGCCTGCAGCTTAGACATCTCAATAGTCTGAGCCCGTTCAATAGCCATTTGTTCTTGCTTACGTTTATAGTTTTCAGCTTCGGCTGCACTGTATGTCTTACCAAACCCAAGCAAAGCCTCACCAGTTCCAGCACCTTTACGCCCACGGGTACCTTCGGCAGCATTCATCAAAGCATTAGCCAAAGTAGCTAAACCTTGACCAGACTGACGCTCTTGAGCCCCTTGCCTCTGAGCTTCGTTTTGAGCTTGTAGGGTACTCATCAAGCCAGTCATTGCTTGGCCCGGCTCTTTGTTAAGGTAAGCTGCCATGCGTGGATCTTTGGCAATCTGCTCTTGACGCGCCTCTTCACGGCTTTGCGGCATGGGGATGTCACTCTCACCACGCAACTGCTTAGACATAACATCAACGGCTTCTTGCTCTGGAAGCGCAACCAAATCACCATCAGCAAATGCAACTATCCCACCGGGAGCGTAGTTAAAACGCTCTGATCGCATAGGTAGATTAGTTAGTCCACCGCCGGCCATGCCTTGCGGGGCCATCTGTGGGGGTGCTTGTGGAGCGCCTTGTGGCATACCTTCAGGCGGCATAGCAGGCGCGCCTTGTGGAGCACCTTGCGGCATTTGTGGCATACCCTGTGCAATGCCTTGCGGTTGCATTAGCTCTTGCTCAAGTTTCTCTTTAACAGAACCTTGTGGTGGTTGAGCTGCACGTTGCTCCATGGACTTGCGGCGGTTCATCTCACTCAGGGCAAGATACGGCGGCACCATAGGATTTTGCCCATTTGCATAGCCCATGATGGCCTGCGTGGGCATGTCTTTTAAGTGTTCTTGAATCTGAATAAGGTTCATGATGCTGGCCCTAAATCAAGCCCAAATTGTTTGAGTAACTGACCCACATCTTTATATCCAAGGTTAGAAGCAACGGCTGCACCGCCACCCAAACCAGCCAATAGAGTACCCAAACCGCTGAGACTTCCAGCAGTATTCTGAACAGACTGCACGGGTAAACCCTGAAGCATAGACTGTTGGAACTGGAGCATCTTCTGTGGGTAGTCACGCTGTGCATTAAACTCGTTAAGGTCAGCTGTGATGCCTTCTTGCTCAATACCACGTTGAGATGCACCTTGTTGAGCCATCAATTCAGCCAGACCTTTAGCTTGGCCTTGCTCAGTGTTATATTGACCCATGGCTTTGTCGTACGCATTTGCGTACCCTTGGCCAACAGTTTTGTTCATTTCCTGCATCATGT
>Ga0208975_1000188_pt1 | contig 33135 bp, 36 predicted proteins | sample GreLakmeER78MSRF_FD_187700 | JGI IMG/M metagenome (GOLD analysis project Ga0208975, IMG submission 187700) | Freshwater lentic microbial communities from great Laurentian Lakes, MI, USA - Great Lakes metaG ER78MSRF (SPAdes) | ecosystem: Environmental > Aquatic > Freshwater > Lake | place: Great...
TGCCGATGGACCAGCTCATGCGCGTCATGCCGGCGGCCGGCGGCGACATGCCGCCGGACCCCGTCATCTCCGAGAGCGACGACGAAGAGAGCGACGACGGCGACAGGGACGACGAGGGGAGCGACGAGGGCGACGAGGGCGAGGAGAGCGGCAGCGAGGCGAGCGACGACGAGAGCCAGGGCGGCGCCGAGTCGGAGGGCGACGATGCGCGCGACACGTACACTGACGTCGCGAAAGCGCCGATGCCGCCGGTCGCGCGTGAGCCCGAGCGGGAGCCGGAGCCGGCGCGACCGGCGCGACCGGCGGCGCCCGAGCCCGAGCCCGAGCCCGAGCCCGAGCCCGCGGCCGCGGCGGAGGAGTCCGAGTCCGACTACGAGTCCGACTACGAGTCCGAGCCGGAGCCTCAGGCGGCGCCGGAGCCGGCGCCTCTCCGCGAGCCCGAGTCGGACGCCGAGTCCGTCTCGGAGGACCTCGCCGAGGCTCACGCGCCCTTCGCGGCTTTTGACGACTCCGCCGAGGACGACGCCGATAGCATGAACATGTCAGACATTGAGAGGATCGTGGATGCTCCCGGCGCCGACGCCGACGCCGAGTCGGACGCGACGTCCGACGACGAGCCCGAGGCCGCGACGGTCAAGAATCTCTCCATTGACTCCGACCACGACTCGGACTTCACTCTGCAGAAGGAGCCCGAGTCCGCGGAGGCGGCGGCGCCGAAGGCCGAGCGCGAGCCGCGGCCTTCGGCCGACGTGCGCGTCATCCCGCTGCCGAACATGCTCGTCAACCGCGCGCGCATGCACAAGGTGCGGCTGGACAAGACGCGCGTCGTGCGGGCCGCGCCCTCGGCGACCGCGACGCGCCGCGCGGAAGGCGCGTTCTTTTAGGCAATGCGAATATGGGCGATCATCGTAGACGGCGCAGTCGCCGAGAGACATGATGCTTTTCGTCGCGGCCTTCGCGCTCGCGAGCGTGGGCTACTGGTTCCTGCAGGATCTGGAGGACCGCCGCGCCGACGCCGCGCAGAAGGCGCGGGCGAGCACGGCGCGCCGCATGATCCTGTGGTTCTTCCTATGGACGATGGCGCTCGTGCTGCTCTACCTGGCGGGCGTCGGGTCGCCCGGTCTGCCGGGCGCGCCGCGCATCGGCGGCGGCGCGGCCGACGGCGCTGGCGGCAGCGCGGGCGGCGGCGCGGGCTTCGGCGAGATGTCGGGCGTCCGCGGCACGCTCGCTTACGACCCGACCGAGATGCTGCGCCGGATCCAGGAGGACATCCAGGTCGGCGCGCGCACGCCGTTTTGACCGTGGTATAAAGGGAGTCCCGCCTATTTTTGAGAGTTCAGCGATCGCTAAGAGATCGCTCAGCGCACCGGGCCGCAGGATGACGACGATCATCGTGGCGATGACGGCCGAGGGAGGCATCGGCCTGGACGGCGAGATCCCGTGGGTTTCGCATGAGGACATGCGCTTCTTCTACGCCGAGACGACGCGGAAGCCGGAGGGCGAAGAGCACGCGCCGCCGAACGCGGTGATCATGGGCCGCGCGACGTGGGAGAGCCTGCCGCGCGCGCTGCGCGGCCGCGTGAACGTCGTGCTGAGCGCGCGGTGGGCGCGCATGTCGGCCGACGAGATCGCGCGCGAGACGGGCGGTCCGGCGCCCGACGTCGTCGCCGAGAGCTTCTCGGCGGCGCTGGACGCCCTCGCGGAGACGTCGCGCAAGAACGAAGTCGGACGGATCTTCGCCATCGGCGGCGAGCGCGTTTTCTCCGAAGCGCTGCTGGAGAAAGGCGATCGCGCCTGCGACGAGCTCATCGTGACGCACATCCTGCCGCTCGTGCCGTGCGACCGCAAGTTCCCGATCGCGCTCGCGGTGGAGGCCGGCTTCGCCGGGCTCGCGGAGACGCCGATCGGCGGCGCGGAAGCGACGGTTTGCGACGAGCCGCTGCCGATCTACGCGCCGGCGTGCGTGTTCCGGCGCTACGCGCGCACCGCGGCGCGGTAATGCGCGCGCGCCGCTGCGAGACCTTTAAAAATGTGCCGTCTGGATAGCAAAGCCTTCCCGTATTGATACGGTGGGCGTTTAGAGAGCGAGCGGGGACGCGACCGAAGCCGTCGCCATGAAGCTAGAGCTCAAGAAGTTTGACATGCCGAACCTGAAGGACGACGCCGTCGTGATCTACGTCGCGCCGCGCAACCAGGGCAAGTCCACGCTGCTGTTTGACACGCTGTTCTACCACAAGGACATCCCGATCGGCGTCGTCATCAGCGGCACGGAGAGCGCGAACCACTCCTTTGAGCCGTTCGTGCCGAAGATGCTCGTGTACGACGAGTACACGCCGGAGATCATTGAGAAGTTCCTGGACCGGCAGGTCAAGATCAGCAACCAGTACCTGGAGGAGAAGAAGAAGTACGGCAAGACCGACATTGACCCGCGCGCCTTCCTGATCCTGGACGACTGCATGTTTGACTCCAGCTGGACGAAGGACAAGAACATGCGGTACCTGTTCCTGAACGGGCGGCACGTGCACGTGTTCCTGCTTATCACGATGCAGTACCCTCTCGGCATCCCGCCGGCGATGCGCGCCAACGTGGACTACGTGTTCATCTGCAAGAACAACATGATCAAGGAGCGCGAGAAGCTGTACAACCAGTACGCGGGCATGTTCCCGAGCATGGACGTGTTCGGCCAGGTGATGGACCAGTGCACCGAGAACTTTGAGTGCATCGTCATCAACAAGCGCACGGTGTCAAACGCGCTGAACGACCAGGTGTTCTGGTACAAGGCGAAGGTCGGGCACAAGTTCCGTCTGTGCAGCCAGGAGATCTGGAACATGCAGCGCGTGGACGAGGAGCGGCGCTCCATGGGGCTCGCCGAGGAGATTGATCCCGACGACGACTACAACCCGTCGGTCATGCGGCCGCGCAAGAACCAGCCGAAGATCCGGGTGAAGCGGGTGTGAGCGGCGCGTGCGGCGGTGCGGTAGTGTGCGATGCGGTACGGCCCTGTGCGATGCGGTACGGCCCTGTGCGATGCGGTAGAGTGCGGTGCGATGCGGTAGGGTGCGCGGCGAAAAAACTTTAATCGGAAAAGTGGCCCGACGGCGATCGGGTACGCTTGACGGGCGATAAGAGTGTGTATGGCATCGGCTGGCCGCGTTCCGGAAAAATGAACCGCCCCTGTCGCCGGGGCTTGTTGCGAAGCACACACGCGAGATACAGGAGACCGATCGCTTCACAACTCTCCCACCGAGACAGAGAAAGATGGCTACCCCGAAGAAGCTTACTCGGGCCGAGATGGAGCAGCGAATGAAACGGATGGAGGCCGACTTGATCGCCATGAAGCGCGAGAAGGAGCTGAGCGTCAACCAGGCGCGTCCAGTGCTGTACCTGATGCGCGCCAACAAGAACGACGCCACGTACATCGTGGGGGCGTCCGAGTCTCTGGGCACGATGCCGACCCCCCCGATTAACACCCAGGAGGACGCCGAGGGCGTTTACTACAGCACGCTGAATGTCGGAGATGACTTCTCGTCTCTCGCGGCTGAGCTGGAGCGCCACCTGGCGCCGTTCAAGTCGGCCACGCCCGACGGGAGCTACGAGGTCTCCTTTGAGAAGGGCAAGATGTGGCTGGAGCTGGTGGCGGGCCTCGCCACGCTCAAGACCATGGATGATACTCCGGAGTACCAGGAGCTGATGCGCGAGGCGTTCGTCCTGATGATGAAGGTCAAGAAGGCGAAGTTCGGCCTCTCGGAGGAGACCTACAAGATGATGATGGGCTCCGACGGCAGCTTTGACGGCAGCGAGGCGGGCGACTCGGTCGGCGCGACTGGCGTCGTCGGCACCGTCAACAGCATCAAGAAGGAGAAGGACGCTAAGAAGGCGAATGAGACCAAGAAGATCGTGAGCTTCGTGAAGGAGTGCTGCGTGCTGGACGACAAAGCCCCGCTCATCAGCAAGGACGAGGTGCTCGGCATGTACCGCATCTGGGCGAAGGGCACGACCTTCTACAGCAACTCGCTCATAATTGAGCATATGCGCGACGAGCTGCATCTGAAGGTCGGCCACATCGGCGACTCCAAGAACGGCATCCTCGCGTTCAAGGGCATTTCTCTCAAGATGGACGACTGGAAGTACGCGCCCGAGCCGGGCGGCCCGTCGGTGACGCGCTTCCTGCAGGAGAAGTGCCTGTTCAGCCCGACGGAGAAGACCTTCTCGCGCAACATCACGACGGCGTACGAGAACTGGCGCAAGGAGAACGGGCTTGGCGCGCTGCACCACACCGACCTCAACCGCGAGCTGCGCAATGAGCTGAAGGCGTGCCAGCTCGTCTGCTACGCGGCGAGCATTACCTTCGGCCAGGAGTCCGCCGCGGGCTGGCACGGCATCGGGCTGATCGGCGAGAAGGATGCCATCCCGACGCCCACTCGCAAGATCGCGTCGTTCAAGGCCGGCAAGGTCGTGGAGCGCCGCATGCCCGGCGAGGGCGGCGAGGTGCTGGACAGCTGGCCCTCGCTGACGCAGGCCATCAAGGCGCTGGGCATCCCGATGTACCGGATTCAGAGCCGCATGCGCAACGCGGAGCCCGACGACCAGGGCGCGATCCTGGTGTTCGCCGCGGACAAGAACGACGGCGCGAGCACGAGCAACTCGTAAGCGACGCACAAGACAACAAGAGATATGCGCGAGCGACGCGCGCAAAGACAAGAGGAGATTACTGGGGAGGTCAGCGACGGATTTTTGGTGGTGATCGCAGGGGATATAAGAACATCGCGCCGCGTGTAATTTGCTGAGCAAGTTATAGGTACGCTACTGATCCGGGCGAGAACCGGGCGGCGAAGCGACGCGCGCGATGGCCGCTTACGGATCTATGGTTCCCAGCAGCGGCAACATGGTGGCCGGCGCGATTCCGGAGCAGCGCTTCAACGGCGCGGGCTCTGCGCTGCAGGACGTCTCTGATCTTCCGGAGGGCGCGAGCGAGTTTTCGCGCGAGACGATCGGGAGCACGGACGTCGGCTTCGGCTGGTTCGGCGCGGCTTCCGAGCCGAAGACGGTCGCCGAGCGCGCTCGGCCGCCGATGGCCGAGGCCGGCGGTTGCCCGGCGCAGCTTCCGGACTGGACGGTGAACTCGGTGCAGCCCGACGCGCTGGAGCGCTCCGGCTCGCGCCTGACGCTCCGCAGCCACTGCCGCGACGCGCGCGTTGAGCCGGGCGCTCCCGACGCGAGCGCGCCCGCGATTGCGCTTTTGGAGCCGAACGTCGTGTCGGTCGGCGCGCCGATCCTCGGCGTGGACGCCGAGCACCCGAACGTCTCGTTCCTGGCGCGCTTCCTGGACGCGGCCGATCGGCTCGGCCGCAAGATCCCGCACTGCTACGAGAACCCCGTGGACAATGTGCTGATTGATCTGAACGAGAAGGTGAACCCGGTGTACCACGCGCTCGGCATGGTGCCGAACCACGTGACGGGGCTGTCGGCGGTGTTCGGCGTCGCGTCGGTGTACGCGCTCGCGCGCGGCCGCTTCGTCGCCGCGGCGGTGCTGTACTTCGTGTCTTACTACTTTGACGTCGCCGACGGCAACTACGCGCGCGCGTACGGCCTCGTGAGCAAGTTCGGCGACCTGCTGGACCACGCGAAGGACGTGCTCGTCGTCGCCGGTCTCTACGCGGTGATCCTGTTCGCATTGGACGTGCCTCTCGCGTTCAAGCTGCTGTTCTTCGCCGTCCAGGCGCTCATGATCGCGGGCATGTTCGTGCACCTCGGCTGCCAGGAGCGTTACTACGACGCTCTCAAGAAAAAGAAGGACGGCGAAGGCGCCGAGAGCGAGAGCGCGAGCCTGAGCGGCCTGCGCGGCATGTGCATGCTGGATCCCGAGAGCAAGATGCCGATCACGCGCTGGATCGGCTGCGGCACCTATGCGGTCGTGACGGCCGCTTGGCTCGTCGCGGCGAAGTGGTGGGTGCGCTAGACGGAGCGCCCGGTTATTTTTGTATTCTTACTGAGCCAGCGGTTCAGTAAGCCCACATGATCCAGACGAACAGCATCGCGACGAGGATGTACGTCGCGAGATGCAGCGGCACGTACTTGACGAGCAGCCAGGTGACGAGCAGCCAGCCGAGCAGGTACGCGCTGTCGCTGAACGCCGCGCCGAAGCCGACCTCGCCGATGTAGCGCTGGAAGTAGTCCACGTACCGCGTGAGCTTCGGCAGGCGCAGAACGATCGTCGCGAACGCGAGGTCGTACGCCCACTGGGTCGCGACGAACAGGAGCGCGAACCAGCCGAGGCCGGCGAAGCGGCCGGGCGCGCGGCGCTGCACGAGCGCGAACAGCGCGAGCGCGGTCAGAAAGATGAGCGTGGAGTACAGGAAGTCGCCGCCGATCGTCACCCAGCTCGGGATCTTGCGGTAGTACTCCTGGACCGTCTCGTGGTGGAAGACCTTCAGGATGGCGTAGATGCTGACGGCCTCCCAAACCGAGAAGGCGACGATCCAGTAGTAGATCAGCTGCGGGCTGAACGCGGTGACGGCGACGGATGACATCGGGAGGGCGGGCGTTCTATACACTGGCTACATAGTTTGACGGTGCCAAAAATAGTAGCTGGGTGCGAAGTGATGCGGTAGGCTGGCGGCTGGTCTATATGTAGCCGTCGTAGTACATGTAGACGATCTCAACAAGATCCTTCTCTTTTGCGTCGGGAGTAATCGTAACCTCGCCGCGCTCGGTAATCCGCGCGATCTGGCGCTTCATCTCCTCGCCGAGCGCTGCCAAGCGGTCAGGCATCGGAGGATCGCGCGTCGCGCCCTTCTTATCCTTGAAAGTGTCCGGGTTGAAGCGGATGTACACCCATATGCCGGAGAACGCCATGTACAGATCGTTGTACCGCATCTCCTCGTCCATCTGATCGTACGCCTTGTGCTGAGATTCGTCGGTCTCAATCGCGAGGATCGTGTTGCCGATGATCTTGTAGTGGTCCAGCCGGCGGCGCACGGTGCAGTCGCAGTGCGACGTGTAAAGCGACACGTCGTGCTGGAACCCCTTGAAGTTGGCGTTTATGAAGTCGCGGACCTTGTTCTCCTTGCTCTTCCGGCGGATCGTGAAGGATATCGGATCGTTCGGGAACGTGTTGACGAAGCAGTGCGCGCAGTACCCGCGGAACTTTGAGTTCCAGTACCGGGTGCAGCTGCCCTCCATGCCCGGGCAGCGCTTCAGGGACAGCCGCTCCATGCCCGGCAGTTTGCACTTGCCGCAGTAGAGAGGCTTGCGCTCGGACGAGACGTTGTACGCGGCGCAGGTGACCCTGCAGGTGATGCACATCTGGTTGGCGATGTTGATCATCGTTTCCGTGCGGCAGAAATGGCAGCACCGTGCTTTGGATTCGCCGGGCTCGGCGTACTTGGGAACGATGCCGCACTCGCACTTGTCGCGCCCGACGTGCACCATGCCCTCCTCCATGCAATTAATGCAGCACATGGGCGTGTCTTCGTCTGGGTAGTTGAAGGACGGCTGGCATGTGTTGCAGACGCAGCGTCTGCTGACGATGTTCACCATGTCTTTTTTCTTGCAGCTGGCGCAGTAGGCGGCGGATATCTCGTCGGGGAAGTTGTAGCTCGGCTGAGCCTTTCCGCACGTGCAAACGCGGTATTGCTTCTTGCGGTCTTCGCGGTGATCCTCGCATCTGTCCGCCTCGCCGTAGCGGTACGCGTAAGTCGCCTTTTTTTTGCAGTCCGGGACCGTGCAGGGATTCCGGATGGCTCTCTTGCGGGTCTGCTCGGCGTTCTTTTTGAGCTTGAGGTTTTGCTTAACCGTTTCCAGAGAAGCATCTGCGTTTTCCATCTGAGTTAGAATTGAGGGATACGTTTTCTCGGCGACTCTCATCGTGTTAAGAATCAGGCCGTTGTCTCCGAGCGCGAGCGAGCGGCGCGTGCACGCGAGCTCGTAGGATAGCGCGAGGAAGATTGGGATCATGTGCTGAACGTTCGCTGAACCGGCGTGCGTCCAGAGGACCAGAGCGGGACACAGGTAAGCCAGCAGCTGGAGCGCTCCTTGACGCTTCATCGGAGCCCTGGGAGGGAGCGTAGGTGGTGCCATTTTACTCAGTGTGTCATGGGTGACGAAACGAGTCCCGGCTGGTGCCGGGCGTCAATTTTCCGGACGTGCGAGTAGCGAATCGGCGCGCTATCGGCGCCACCAAAATCCGTCCTACAGTGTGTATTCTTTGCGCCTTAGCGCAGTGCTTGCTGCTCTTGTCCTGCAGCCCCGCTCACGTCGCGCTCGTGCTTGCGCCGCCGGAGCTCGTGCTGGCCTCGCTGTTCGCGTACACGAGAATCGCCCCCTTCTCGTCCGGGATCTTCTGCGCGATCATGCCCTTGAGCTTAAAGAGGCTGACCTTGAGGGACGCGGTCGCTTTGGCCATGGACGGCCAGGACTCCAGCAGCGCGCCGTTCGGGCCCGGCATGCGGCGCTCCACGATAATCGCATTGCGCAGGGTCGCTTTGCTCTTCTCTGACGTCACCTTCGCGTCGGGATCGTTTCGCAGCGCGACGCCGTACCAGCCTCCCATAGAAAGCTGCTGGACCTCTATGATCGCAGAGAACACGATGCGGCAGTTGTCCAAGATGCCGCGCACCTCGCGCTTCAGCTCGGGTACCGTCTGCCGTTGCGGGTACGTGGACTTGCCGTGCCAGTGAACGTACGCATCCTGGATCGTCCGGAAGAAGCTCCGCACGTCATGAGAGAAGACGCACTCCTCGCGGAGGAAGACGTTCGCCGCGCTGTTGTTGGGCGCCGTGTAGATCCAGTCGTCGGTCTTAAGCGCAAAGCCCTGAAAGGCCAGCACCTTGTCGGAATCGCTGATGTACACGGGCCTCGCGGAAAAGGCAGTGCGCATATACTCCGTGATGAGCGTGCCGCTCTGGAGGGTGATGCCGCGCCCCCATATGCGGTACATTGCCAGGATACCGTCTTTCGGGAGCGGCGGCGCGCTCTCGCCCTGGCGCACCATGCGCTCCTTCATGAACTCGGCGATCTTCTTCATCTCCTGCTTCTTCGCCTTCTCGGCCGCGGCCGCTGCGGGGTTTATCGGCTGGGACACGTCGGGCTCCGGCTCGTCGTCGGATGTGTCGTAGTCGTCTTCCTTCTGCGCGCGCGCTAGCTTCGCAGCGACCTTGCGGCGGAACTCGTAAACACGGCCGGGATCATTGCTTTGCTCTTGCTCGTCCCAGGCGCTCACGACGTCCATCCACTGCCGCACCTTGACGAAGAGCATCTCGTAAGCGTACTCGTCGGAATCGGGCAGCTGCTTCTTGTACGGAGCGATGGCCTCCTTCAGCTTCTCTGCCAGCTCGCTCAGTTCATCGTTGGTCATGAAGGTGTTCTTCAGCGTCGCGTAGGCGAGGTTCTCACCGTAATCGTCGTCGTCGTGCGACTTGAAGCCCGGGAGGTCCATGGCGGAGCGCGCGGTGCGCACAGTGTACAGCGACGAATCCTCGCTTACGCGCTTCATGTACACGACGGGCATGATCGCGGCCCGCGACGAGCTTATGAAGCTTCCGAGCCCCTGATATTGCTTGAGGAGCTTAGAGCGCATCAGCCGCAGCTCCGACTGCGTCATATTGCAGAGCTCTTCCTTCGTGTATTTCTTCATCGTGGGCGGGTCTTTGCGCTGACGGACGCTGGATGGCGCGATTCGCGCGGGGTGGTCGGCGAGTGGCGACGGCTTGGGAGCGGGCTCATTTTTCCGGAACGAGCCGGAAGCGGCGGTTACACGGAGCTCTATCGGCGTCAAGCCGTGCGATCGGCGCGCTGTCACGGCGGTTTTGTAGCGCGTGTTTTGTAAAAAGAAATGGGCAAACGTTGTATAATTTAGTTGGAGTACGCCAGGCCGCCCATGCCGGACATGATGCGCAGCACGTTGTAGCCGTGGGCGAACACCTTGATGGACGCCGCGGTGGCCGCGGTAACGACCTTCAGGTTCGCCGTATCAATACGCGAGAGGTTGAGCGAACCCGAAGGTTGGTGCTCCGAAGGCTTCAGAGCGAATGAGTAAACGTTGATTCCCTTGTTGGTGGGAATCTTCTCGTGGTGCTGGAAAGGCTGCACCAGGTTGAAGTAGGTGCCCGGGCGCGACGCAAACCGGTCGTGGCCGTTCAGCTGCAGCAGAGCCGAAGCGGTCAGGTTCACGTTGCCGGCGGCGTCGGGCAGGCCGGTCGCGCTGACGTTGGAGTTGGTGTAGTTGAACCACTGGTCGTTGGAGGCGCCGACGCGGGTCATGACCCACACCAGCTCCTTGACGGGGTGGTTGAACGACAGCTTCACGGTGTTGGCGGCCGAGGGGCTGACTGACTCGTCGCCGGTGAACTGCAGCTGCTCAATCAGGTACTCGTGCGACAGCTGGGCGAAGCGGCGGCGCTCGTCCGTGTCCAGGAAGATGTAGTCCACCCACAGCGACGCGGAAGACAGGTCGGTCAGGGTGCCGGCGGCGCTCGCCTGCATGTTCGCGTTGGACTCAAACTCAATGTTGATCTTGACCTCGTGGTACTGCAGGGCGATCAGGGGCAGAGCCAGCCCGGGGTTGCGGCAGAACCAGAACTCCAGGGGCACGTACACGGTGGTCGCGGCGGCCTCGTCGGGGGCGAAGCCGGTCATGGCCTTGTAGCCCTCAACCTTGCCGGCGGGCAGGGTCAGCTCGTTCCAGATGTACATCCAGTCCGAGTAGTGCTTGTCAATGCGCTGGCCACCGATCTCAATCTCCACGCTCTTCAGCAGGCGCAGGCCGGCGAAGCCGACGTAAGCGTTGGCCTGAAGAGGCAGGGTCGCCTGCAGGTAGATGCGGTGGATCAGATCGCCGTTGCGGGAGATCTGGCACGTCACGCGGCGGCCGAAGCCGACGGAGCCGTTGAACGTCTGCTCAATGGACTCCATCGCGAAGTTCGTGTGGCGGCGGTAGACCACCTTGAAGAAGGTGATCTGGGGGTTGCCGGTCAGGTAAACATCCTGAGCGCCGTAAGCAACAAGCTGGAGGAGACCGCCACCCATGGTTGAGTAGACTGTATCGTTGGTTGTACTATATGTAGAGAAAATATTTTTGGCCGTTTCAAACGCACCTCCGCGGCTCCCGGGATATAAGGGTTGCGCGCGTCATGCGCCGGCGGCGGCGGCCGCCGAGTTGGCCGGCAGCGGCGGCCCGGCAGCGGCGGCCCGGCAAAACGCCCGGCCGCTACTTAAGGCTAAGATCCGGCGGGAGCTCAGGACCCGGCGATCGGCGGGCTCGGGAAGAACGACGGCGGCGCATGTTCAAGGAGAAGAGCACGAAGAAGCGCATCGTCACTCCTAACAACGCTAAAGAGTCGGCGACTTTGGACGCGCGGCACTCGCAGATCCTCCAGAAGCTCGCCGATCGCCAGGGGTCGGTCGGGACTCTGCACCAGCAGCGCGCCGAGCTACAGCTCCTGCGCGATGTGCACCAGGCCGACATTGACCGGCTGCGGCAGGATCCGGACGCTCTGGACAGCCCCGAGTACGAGAAGGCATGGGCCGACTTGCTGCAGGTCAAGCAAGACATCGCGAGCGTCACGCGCGCGATCGGCGACCTTGAGTCCTGCAAGGAGGAGATTGAGTACTACGAGAAGACGGCGGGCATCCTGTACGAGTACTATCACCTCATAGAGAACCAGGGGAAGGTCCGTCCGGCGGGCGAGGGAGCGAAGCCGGCGGCGACCGGCGTCGCGGCGACGCGCTCCACCGCGGCGCCGGCGCTCGTCGGCGCGACGACGCGCACGAAGCGCGGCATCAACGTGACGGCCGGCCAGACGCGCAACATCCTGGAGGCCTTCGCCGGCATCGGCACGGACGAGGGCGAGGCCGCCGGCGCCGGCGGCGGCTCCGGCTCCGGCGGCGGCTCCGGCTCCGGCGCCGGCCCCAGCGGCTCCGGCGGCGCCGGCGCGAGCACGAGCGGCGGATTCCCGGCCTCCGGGCCGAGCGCGCCGGCCGGGCTGCACCCGATCCCCGAGAACGACAAGTCCACGCTCGTGGACAACTATCTCAGCGCGACCGACCCGACGTACATCCGGCGCGCGAACCTCGCCGAGATCCCGGACCTCTGCCTGTGCTGCCACATACCGCTCGTGTGCCTCCAGCAGGAGGGCATCATGGTGTGCTCCGAGTGCGGCTACCAGGAGCTGCTGCTCGTTGAGCAGAACCGGCCGATCCTGCGCGCGCCGTCGGCGAAGGAAGGCTCGCACTTCTCTTACAAGCGCATCAACCACTTCAAGGAGTGGTGCGCGCAGATCCAGGCGAAGGAGAGCACCGACATCCCCGAAGAGGTCTTTGAGAAGATCCTCGCCGAGATCAAGAAGGAGAAGATCGTGGACACGAAGCGCATCACGTACTCAAAGATGCGCGAGATCCTGAAGAAGCTCAAGATGAACAAGTACTTTGAGCACATCAACTACATCATCAACCGCATCAACGGCGTGCCGACGCCGCACTTCTCGCCGGAGCTGGAGGAGAAGCTGTTCACGATGTTCCGCCAGACGCAGGGACCGTTCCTGAAGCACTGCCCGCCGAACCGCAAGAACTACCTGTCGTACAGCTACGTGCTCGCGAAGCTCCTGCAGATCCTCGGCCTGCACGAGTACCTCGGGCACTTCCAGCTGCTCAAGTCGCGCGAGAAGATCTTCGCGCACGACGTGCTGTGGCGCAAGATCACGGCGGATCTCGGGTGGCCGTTCTACTCAACTATATAGCGCGGGCGCGCCGCGGCGCGTTACCAAAAAATGAGCGCGCCCCGGCCGGCGCCGTCGGGGCAGAGTGCATTCCGCGGCTGCAGCGAGAGCTCGGCGCGAAGGCATTAGCGGCCTCGGCAGCGGCGGCGAGATGTCGGCGACGGCGGCGGTGTTCACCGCGAGGGACAGCATGGTCGCGAAGATCGCCGCGAAGACGCTGGAGGACGTCATCCGGAACATGGAGGGCTTCCAGCTGAGCGACGCGCAATCGCGCGTCGCGAATTCCGCGCTGAGCACGCTGCAGGAGGTCGTCGGCGCCGCGATGCAGCGCGTGACTCTCGCCGAGGCCGCGGCGGCCCGCGTCGCGCCGCCGAGCCTGCACGACCTCGCGATGAAGTGCATCGCCGGCGACCTGCACGATTACCGCAACGTAATCGCGCTGTCAGCCTACGCGCTGAGCGAGCGCTTCGCGTACGGCGGCGGCAGCGGCGGCAGCGGCTGGTTCGTCTTCAACGCGGAGCTCAAGCGCTTCGCGCCGATGAGCGCCGACCTCGCCGAGCTTCACGAGGCGCTGCTGGAGGACGTCGCGGTCGTGTTCAGCAATGAGCACGACTACCTGGCCTCTCGCGCGCGCGAAGGCGTTCCCGGCGCCGCCGAACTGGCCGTGCGCGCGGTGAGCTGCCAGAACAAGCTGTCGCTGGACCGCGCGTACCGCGCGGCGATCATTCAGGCGTGGGAAGCAGCGATGCAGAACCGGCGCTGAGCGCGATGAGCACGAAAAACAAGCGGGCGACGCGGGCCGCCGGCCGCCGGCCGCTAGCCGCCGGGCCGCGGAGGCATCCTTTTTGGTCGTTTAGGGGAAGCCGATCAGCTTGAAGCCGGCGCCCATGCCGACGCCCTGGCGGGCGCCGACGCCGATCGCCGGGGCCAGCAGGTCCAGGATCGCGAAGATCGCGGCGGCCGTCAGCGCCAGCAGCAGGATCTCCTCAAACGACAGCGACTTGCTCGGCAGCGCGTAGGCGACGATGCCGACCGCCAGACCCTCCAGCAGGTACTTGACGACGCGGGTGAAGATCTCGTTCGTGTCAAAAGACATGGTCATTGCAGCGCGGGGGGCAGAGCAAGTTGTTTCTATTACTCGCGAAGAAAAAAGCGGCCCGCGGCGCCGCCGCCGGCTTAAAGGCAGCGCGCGTGTGCCGAGCAACCCCGGCGAGTGCGTTCAAAGGAGCGCGCGTTTCTTCTCGGATACTTGATAGCAAAGCCGACGACCCGACCCGATCCGATGTCTTCCGCGCCCGCTTTTCGCCCGACGCCGACGTCCGAGGTGGACTACCTGGACGAGGACAAGCCTCTGCGCGGCCAGAACTACGTGTGCCTTTCGTTCCTGTCGCCGGAGGACGTGCTCGCGAGCAAGGAGGCCTTCTACGCCGAGAAGTTCGTCGGCGACCTGTCCAAGCAGCTCGCGGGCCTGCTGGACGGCCTCTCGGCGACGTTCCCCGACAAGAAGGACATGATTGACGGCCTGCGCGAGATGAACAGCCACTTCCTGCAGGGCGGCCAGGAGATGCAGGACGCTTTCCGCGTGTTCAAGAGCCTGCACGGCGAGGCGGCGGAGAAGGAGTTCCACGCGAAGAACGACTTCCGCACGACGGTGCGCGGAATCAAGGTGCGCGGCGTGTTTGACACGCTGCGCGAGGCGCAGGTGCGCGCCGAGGTGCTGAAGAAGATGGGCGACAAGTTTGACATCTTCGTCGGCCAGGTCGGGTGCTGGTGCCCTTGGTCGCCGAACCCGCAGGAGATGCAGGACCAGCAGTACACCGAGTCGCACCTGAACGAGCTCATGCACCAGTACCAGGACAACATGTCGGTGCGCGACCAGGTCTTCCAGGACCGCAAGGACACGAAGGTCAAGGCGGCGGCCGACGCCGTCGCGGCGTCGCAGGCGGCGCAGGCCGCGACGGCCGCCCTCGGAGAGGCCTCCGGCTCCGGCGCCGGCGCCGGCGCCGGCGCCGCCGAGGCAGCGGTCGCGCCGGTCGTGGACGCCGACGCCGACGCCGTCATGACCGCGTCCGACCCGTGGCGGCCGCGCGAGCAGTAAAAGTATCGCCTTTGGGTAAGGGAACCGCGACGCGACGAGCGACGAGCGACCATGCGCGCCGTAGCGGTCTTTCTGCTGTTCGTCGGCATGTTCATGGTCCTGCAGGGATACTACGCGCAGCAGGCCGAGTCGTGCCCGGCGCCGACCGTGCAGATCAAGTACGTGCCGCTCTCGGTCTACGAGGATCAGCTCGGATCCGACGAGAAGGTCGGCCGGCAGTTCAAGAGCATGTTTGAGGACATCCAGCCGTGGCCGACCGTGCGCGGCTGAGCGCAGAAAAATTGAGCTCTTTGGATAAGCGGGCGGGCGGGCGTCCGAAGCGTCCGATGAAATCGTCGCCGCGGCCGCTTTCGGTCGGCTGGCCTTTGCCGCCGGCGACCGAGAGGCCTGCTTGGCGCTCCGACATACTCCCGGCGACCTCGGACATGCTGCAGGACGTCGCGGCCTGCGCGGCGCTCGCGGCGTCGCCGAGCCACCAGGCCTTCTTGGCCGAGACCTACCGCGAGAGCATGTCTTACTTTTTCGTGTATTCTTCAAACCGCATTGAGCACGTCGGTACGCAGACTTACGGAGAGACGACGGCCGTCTTGCGCGGCGCCGAAGCCGCGGCCGACGCGCGCGCGCTCGCCGAGACGCGGCAGACCAAGCGCGCGCTGGACGACTTGCTGCAGGAGCACGCAGAGCGCTCGGCAGAGGCGCGAGCGCCGAACGAGCTCCTGTACGTCACCGCGTCGTCCGTCCTGCAGTCGCACCGCACTCTGATGACCGGCATCTTCGCGCCGGGAGCGCACGGATATCGCAGCGGACACGCGCAGACCGACACCGACACGGGAATCTATTACTACCTCGCGCCCGAAAGGGTATCGGCTGCCCTTGAAGACCTCGCCGACCGCATGAACGCGATCGCGGCGGCGGCCGCGGAGGCGCCGCTCTCGCCGGCCGAGCGCTTCGCCTACGCTGCAAAGTGGCTCTACGAGTTCCTGTCTATCCACCCGTTCGCCGACGGGAACGGCCGCTGCGGCCGGCTGTGGACCGCGTACCTCTTGCTGGAGATCCTGCCATTCCCAGTGACCATCCTGCCGACGCTGCGCGTTCCGTACATCCGAGCGATGGAGAACGCGCACCTCGCCGACATCCAGGCGATTCTCGTGGAGAGCGCGTGGACCCACATGCGCAACTTCCTGCAGGCCGCCGAAGCCGTCGGCGGCGCGACCGCGTGAGCTGCACGGCCGCGGCGCGGCGACGTTCTTTTTGTGACTAGAAAGCTCCTGGCTCTCGGAAAAGCAAAGGCAAGTGTAGTAGACGGCGCGATCGCGCGGCAGCGGTGCGATGGAAAACGCGAACAAGACGAAACGCGTCGCGCTCTTCTTGATCGGATGCATCGGCTTGCGCTCGGCTCTCGTCTGGCTAGCGTACGCCTGCGACCCCGCCTACTTGCCGCTGATGGGCGCGCTTGCGCTCATCCCGGCGGCCGGGTTCATGACCATATACTTCGGCGGCCTGCGCAAGACGGGCGCGGAAGTCTTCGGGGAGCGCATATGGTGGAACGATCTGAGGCCGCTGCACGGGATCTTGTACGGTCTGTTCGCGCTGATGGCCCTGAACCGAGACCGCCGTGCATGGCTGGTCCTCTTGGTAGATGTCGTCGTCGGGCTGGCGGCGTTCGTTCTGCATCACGCGGTGAGTGTTCAGCACTAGACGCGCTCCTGCGCCCAGTCGCGGTAGCGCGCGAGCACGTCGGTCGCCTCCAGCTTGTCGCGCTGCACGTAAAAGGCGTAGTGCACGCACACGAAGCCGCCGAAGACGCAGTTCGGCAACTTCATGAGCTTCGGGCGGTCGCTCGCGAGGCAGGCTTCCTCGTCCTTCGCGATCTTGCCGCCGAACGACGCGAACCGCTCGCCGAGCCACGAGATGCAGTTGATGCTGACGCGCTCGTAGTTCAGCAGCGCCCAGTTGAACGGCAGCCGGAAGCGCGAGAGGTCGCGCGCCGAGAGCACCTGCTCGTGCAGGTTCCGCGCGAACTGCTGGGACTTCCAGCCGATCTCGTCCATGCACTCGGGGCCGGTGACGCCCGCGGCCGCGTCCAGCGCGCCGACGCGCTGGTGCAGGTAAGCGATCGCGGCGTTGTTGAGGATGTTCCCGTACACGAGGAAGTACTCGGGGTGCGCGATGCGGAACGAGAGATACTCGGCGAAGCGCGCGGGGTCGTCCAAGAGCACGAGGTCGTCGTCAAAGCGCACGTAGACGGTGCCCGGGTCCGTGCAGTTCTTGAAGAAGCTGTGGATGGAGAAGCTGCCCTCGTGCGGAATCGTGAGGCGCTCCAGCTTGACGAAGTCCGGGTCGGCGGCGGCGGCCTGCTCCATCCAGCGGATGTCCTCGGCGTCTTTCGTGTTGACCCACAGGCGGTACTCGTCGGCGAGCCCGGCGTCGCGCAGCCGCTGGACCTGCGGGAGCAGGATCTCCATGTAGCGCCGCCGGCCGGCGGGCGTCACGATGACGACGCGCTTATCGGCGAACATCGCGGCGCAGCGCTGGGCGGAGCGGCGCATTTACTCTCGCGAGAGATTCTATTCGGCGCTTTGTAGAGGCGCTGCGTGCTATGGAGTGGCCGAAGCCCGTCGCGTCCGACGCGGAGGCGATGAAGTTCGCGCTCGCGCTGCTGGACCACGCGGCGAGCGGGCGCCCCGAGGAGCGCGTCGTCGCGAAGGCGCTGGACAGCTGGCGCGCCGCGGCGGCCGACGAGGAGACGGCCGCGCAGGCCGCCGAGATTCGCCACGACGAGACCGAGGCGCGGCCTCAGGCGGCGCGCGAGGCCGACTACCGCATGTTCGTGCAGGGCCGCGAGGCGATCCTGCAGCGCTGGGAGCGCGCGACGCACGCGCAGCGGCGCGACGTCAACCGCGAGCTGCTGTCTCACCCGATCCCCGAGAGCATCGCCGGCGGCGTCAACGCGCAGCGCGTGTTCACTAAAACTTCTGCGGTCTAGACTAGACGGACCCGCGCGGAGCGAGTGGCATGTCGCGCTTCCAGATGAACTGGCTGGCCTTCGCAGGCGCTTTCGCTCTCGGCATCGCTTACATCTACGTCAAGGGCGAGAAGCCGGTCATCGTCGTGCGCTGGCCGACGCCGATCAACGCCGGCAAGTCGGTCTACACGGACGCGGCCGGCGACTGCTTCGTGTACGAGGCCGTGAAGGCCGAGTGCACGACGGACGCCGCCGCGCCGAAGCCGGCCGAAGCGCCGGAGCAGTCTGCTGACGGCGGGCTCGCGCCGGCGATCGCTTAGCGCGACGGGCCATATTATCGGGCGAAATAGCAGTGAGCGCAATTGCGCGGAGTGAGCGAGCTCAGTGGCGCGGCATGTTCTTCGGGTCGGCTTCAAAGGTCTCCGCGCAGCAGATCACGCACCGGCTGTTCTACACGCCGAACGGCCAGCTGATGGTCTCGGTGCTGCTCGGCTTCGGCCTGGCGATCATGTTCCAGCGCACGTGCAAGGGCGCCGCGTGCGTCGTGCTGCGCGCGCCGGCGTCGCGCGAGATGGACGGCAAGACGTTCCGCAACGGCGCGGGCGACGAGTGCTACCGCTACGTGCCGCGCGCGGTGCCGTGCGGCGCCGCGCCGGCGGGTGCGTCCAAAACGGCCGAATAAGGCTGTGCGGAGAACTTAGATACTGAGCGATGTCTTCCGGCGGCCAGGCGATGAGCACTCCGATCCAGCAGCTGCCGCCGACGACGGCCGGCGGCGTTGAGCTGCCGAGCGATCCCGAGGTGATGGCCGTGCTGAACGAGATGGAGGCCGAGGTGAACGCGGCCCGCAGCGCGGCGGCGGCCGCGGGAGCGGCGAGCGCGGCGGCGGCGATGCGCGCGGCGCCGCAGCAGCAGGCCGGTGGCGGGCCGCCGTCTCACTACGGCGGCCCGATGGGCGCGCCGCAGCAGATGCTGCCGCCCGGCTGCTACTTCGGCCCGAGCGGCGGCCTCGTGTGCGGCATGAGCGACGGCTTCGGCGACGGCGGCCTGTGGAACGCGGGCCACGCGCAGAACGCCGCGATCGCCGCGGCCATCGCGCTCGCGCTCTTTTACCCGGCCTCGCTGGAAGCCTTCTACCAAAAAATACCGGTCGCTCGCATCGCGGCGCTGTTCAGCAGCAACGACAAGCTCGTGCGCGCCGCGCTGTTCGCCGCGATCGTGTACGTGCTGCTTCTGCGCATGAACGCATAACGCGCGACCCCTTTAAATAGCGATCGTCACCGTGCTCGGCCCGCTCGGGTTGTACTGCGGCCGATCGTACTTGTAGATCTGCGCGGTGAACTCCTTTTTGTACGCGGGCACGCTGATCGTGTCTCCGTTCGTGATCTCGCGGCAGCCGACGTCCTCCTGGCAGTCCTTGCCGTCCACGGCGACGCCGACGCGCATCATGTTGTACTGGTCCGTCGCCGTGTAGTAGTTCCAGCGGTCGCGGTTCGTCGGCGACGGGCGGCCGACGAGCGGCAGGATCGTCGGCTGGGCGTCGGGCGACGCGTCGGGCGCGGACGAGACGATCGTGCCCATCTGCTGAAAGCCCTGCGGAACTCCGCGCAGCGGGTACGCCGGGTCGCTCGTCGGGCTGATCTGCAGGCTCGGCGCGTTGCGGATGTCGCCGCCGCGCATCGGCGGCTGCTCCACGGGGCCGCGCACGTACCCGGCGTGGTGCACGACGAGCGGGCGCTCGTCGTCGTCGGCGCGCGCGGAGGCCGACGCGGAGCCGGAGCGGCTGCGCGACCACATCGCCCACGCCATCCAGCCGACGAGCAGCACGAGCGCGATCTGCAGGACCACGAGCACTTTCGTCCAGGACACTGTGAAGCCAGCGGCGGCGCCGCCGGCCGCGCCCGCACCGGCGCCGGGCTCGCCGCCGTCGCACGCGCAGCCGCCCTTCATCTTCGCAAACACGGCGCGCACGGCCTTGCCGACGCGCATCGCTGCCTTGCGCGCGGTCTTCGCGGCGCCGCCGGACATGGTGAACATGCCGGGGCCGCCGACGCACCCGCACGCGCCGTTGCCGCCGGCGGATAGCTTCTTCGCTGGCATGCGATCGCTGCTCTATTCCTGTACTTGGGCGAGAATAACGGCGCGGCGGTCTGCTTCGTAAGACGTAAGCAGCATGGCCAAAAGGCCGTGCTGGTGATGCTGTGTGCGCCCTCCGTTCCGATCTAGTCGGAGTCGCTGTCGGAGTCGCTGTCGGAGTCGCTGTCGCGAGTGCTGGCGCGAGTGCTGGCGCTGGTGCTCGCCGCCGAGGCCGAGGTGCTCGCCGCCGCCTTCTTTTTCTCCGAGTGGGCCTTGTCAATCCCGTAGCGGGTGCCCTTGCCCACGTGGAACGCCGAGCAGTTGTAGCGCTTCGCGATGCTGTGCGCGGTGGCCGTCACGAACTCGCAGAGCTCGTCGCGCTCGGTCGCGATCGCGAGGATCGCCTCGCCGCTCTCCGCCTGGAGCGCCTTGCGGCCGAGGTCCGACGACACCTGGTTGTACATCGTGAAGAGCTCGCGGAACTCGCCGAGCCGGGCGCGCTTCTTCTCGCTCAAGATCAGCATCTTCTTGAACTTCTCCTCGTTGATCTCGCCGATGAGGTAGCGCACGCGGAGCTCCTGGCTGTCTTCCTGCGAGAAGGCGAAGTGCCGGTTCACGTAGTGCACGTTGTGCGCGATCATCTGCGGCAGCCTGCGCATGTTCTCCTTGGTAAGCCAATCGCTGTCGGCGCGGTTGGGATTGTACTTCGCGATGACCTTGTCGTACCGGGAGATCGTCAGGTAGTTGATGTACCACTCCTCGTTGCACGCGTCGGCGCCGTCGGCGACGGGCGCGGCGGTGGCCGCCTGCTCGGCCGCGTCGGCGCGCGCGGCCTGGTTGCGCATCCACTCGTAGAAGTACGGGTTGCTGTTGCGCTCCATCACCTCGCCGGTGCGCCAGTGGAACGGCGTCTTGCAGGCTGTGCAGAACATGTGGTCGCAGCCGTCAATCTTGTAGATGGACGCGGCGCACTTCGGGCACGGGCGCGAGTCGCGCGAGATCAGGCTCGCCGACGCGACCGCGTCGGGGTCGCAGACGTGCTCGGCGGCGCCGTCGGCGGGCTTGATCTCGTGGCAGTCGCTGCACACGCGGACGTCGCACATGCCGCACTTCCAGGCCGTGGACAGGAAGCCGCGGCAGTCGGCGGCCGGGCACGCGCGGATGAACTGGCGCGCCTTCGGCGCCGCGGCCGGCGCCGCCGACGCGCCGCCGGGCTCCCGCCGGGGCATCGTGAACAGCGCGGGAATGCTGATCATGGAGGTGTTGTACTTGATCTCGGCGTTCAGCGCCGCGATCTCGCCCTCCGCCCGCGCGCGCTCCTTCAGCTGCGCTAGGCGCTCCTCGGGCGCGAACTGCAGGATGTAGTACGAGAACATCGGCTGCATGACCTGCGAACCCTTCAGCTCTGAGACGCGCTTGCGCAGCTCCCTGTTGACGTCCGAGAGGACCTTCGCCTTCTTGCGCTGCTCGGCGAGCTCCTGCGTCGCCGGCAGCATGCTCTTCTCGCGGTCAAACAGCACGTCCTCGCGGTGCGCGCGCAGCTTCGTGTTCGCGAAAACCTGCGTGAAGTTCTCGTGCATGAACGCGGGCGTCCACGGGCGGCGGCACGACATGCAGTCGGGGTCGTTCGGCGACTCCAGCAGGTAGCGCTGCGTGCACTCGCGGCAGGCGACGTGCTCGCAGCCGCACGCGACGGGCTTGCGGCTGGAGCCGTTGAACTTCTCGCAGCAGATCGCGCACTCGCGCGCGGGCTTAGCGGCGGCGGCCATGGCTGCGGCGGGCGGGCGGCGGGCTGGCGGGCTGCGGGCTGCGGGCGGGCTGGCGGTCGGCGGCGTTCGGCAAACGGCAGGGTCGGAGGGCTCAGTCGCCGGATCCGACGGGCGGCCCGTCAAATTTGACGCTTTCCCGAGGTTTTTCCCTACAAAATTAGACGGGCCCCGCGCGGGCGCGGGCCGCTCGGCCGGGCGCTGGCCGCGCGGGCGCAGGCTACGAGCGCGCGGAAGCGCCCGCGACGGCGCGATCCCACGCGTACAAGTTCCACGCGAGCGCGACGAAGAGCACGAACCCCAAAATCTCTATCATCGCGTGCCAAGGCGCCCGCGCGATCTTGAGCATGCGCGCGCACCGGTAGTACTCGTTAACGAACAGCACCATGAGAAGCACCAGGCCGGCGAGCATCCAGCCGAACGCCGCGTAAAACGCCGGCGGCAGGTTGCTCCACTGCGTCGCGACGACGACCGAGAAGATCGCCAGGCCCGTGAAGACCATCAAGATCGTGCTGCGGAACCTCAAGGTCAGCGCTAGGTCCAACAGCACCGCCGCGCCGATCGCCGCGCCGGCCGCGAGGCTCAGAGATGTCCCGCTGAGGTAAAGAATCGCCGCGAGCGTTGAGAAGGCCATCAGGTATCCGAGCACGTGAACGACGTTTATCTGGAGATTCCCGGGGACGTGGCGCGCGTGCGAGAAAGCGTGCCATGCCTCAAACGCCGCGTAAGAGAGCAGCGTCGTCCGCACGATCGCCGACGGCGTTTTGAAGGCGAACGCCAAGAGCGCGAGGAGCGTCGCTCCGTTGATCGCGAATGACCAAGGCTGTGCGAGCCAGCCCGCGCCGTCGCTCACCGGCTCGCACGTCGCGAACGGGAACGTGTAGTCAGATTGCAACTTTTCAACCATTTCTATGATAGCATCGCAAACAAAACGGGCCCGCGGCCCCGACGAGAATATGTGGCGTATTGATAGACGACGCAGCGCACCGCAGCGAACATGCCGGGCCCTTTCCAGCCTCTGCTCAAGCCGAAGGAGGGCGAGGAGGACACCGCTTCCCTCACGGCGACGCTCGGCGTCGGCGGCCTGCGCTCGGGCATGATGGAGTCGTTCGTCACCGAGACGCAGACGAAGGGCATCGTCTCTCAGGTTTTCATCACGCTCTCTCTCATGCTCCTCGCGGCCCTGATCATGTGGCTGTTCTACTGGTCCTACGCGAAGGAGAAGCTGCTGTTCATGGCGATCCTGGCGGGCCTGATGTTCATTTACACGGTCATCGTCATCGGCGTCACGGTGTCGTACCGCGCGAAGCTGAGCACGCCGACGTTCACGTTCCTGATGGGCGCCAGCGCGTTCATGGCGTTCATGACGATGATCAGCGTCATCTTCTTCTCGGTGCGCGCCTCGCAGCGGCTCAAGGGCGCCGAGTCGTCGTACCAGAGCACGTCGTACGTGCCGCCGGCCGTCCAGCAGTACGTGACCGAGACCGACCGGGACATGTGAGCGGCAACTATAATCACGCTCAATAATAAGCGTATTTTATCGCGCGCAATGGCCGCGCAGCGCGTCGGCAGAATACTGCTGTGGATCTGCCTGTTGTACGTGTGGGGATCCGTATTGGAATGGATGCTGCATAAGTGGACCATGCACGGCGTGGGCCTGCTCGGCGGCCTCTTCGCGAGGCTGCAGACCACGCGCTCTCACATCCAGCACCACCGCGATACGAACATGCAGCAGGGGCTCTCCGACGATTACCACCCGAAAGGTCTCGTTTACCAGCCGCGCGACATGATCCTCACGTGGCTCGCGTTCGCGCCGGTCGCCCTCGGGCTCTGGGCGCTGTCGGGAGGCAGAAAGGCGATGCCCGCGTCGGCCGCGATCGCGTTCACGGTCGTCGCCGCGTTCCTGTACTTCTGGACGTGGAACTCAATCCACACGGCTTACCACCAGGTCTACCTTCCGGCGAACGAGGAAATCCCAGACCCGAAGGGCGGCGAGGGCGCGACCGTCGTGCTGAAGAGCCCGATCCCCTACTTCCGCCCCGACAAGAACGATCCTGTCTTCCTGAGGCTCTTCTGGTATCACGCGCTGCACCATCTGAACAAGGGCGTCGGCAAGGGCAACTACAACATCCTGCTGCCGCTCGCGGACGTGCTGCTGGGATCGTACACGGGCCGCGTGGACAACCGCGCGCACTTCGCGGAAAACGCGCCGGCGACCGATCAGGAGCGGTGGCTCTACGATCACCAGGTGTTTGACGTTCAAGTGCGCGCGGACGCGGTGATGTACCGCGAAAAAACTGCGGACGCGTGGAAGCCGCTGCCGGCCCTGTAGCAGGGAGGAGCGCGGCGCCTTCTTTTTATGATCGTAACAGTAGTACTCGGAGCGATTGCATTGAGTCCAGCATGGCGCCCAAAACCGCGCGGTCGCGGTCGTCGTCCGCGAAGTCAGGATCTGCGGATTCGGGCGAGATGCTCGCGACGCTGTTGAAGAAAGCGCGCGTGGACGACGCCGCAGCGACGTCAATGCAGGTAGACGGCGCGGCGCCGAGCAGGCCGCGCGAGTCCTCAATGCGCCAGGCGACGGCGACGGCGACGGCGCGCGTGGTCAACATGAACACGGCGCGGACCCTCAAGTCCATTGACGCTGACTTTGCGAACATGGCCCACGCTCAGAGCAAAATCATGTTGCTCGGAAATGCCCTGGAAGAGTACCACTCCGCTTACAACAGCCTCCGCGCGAACCTGAAGAAAAACGGGCAGTTCATCTATTACCCGCACTTCAAAGTTGACGCTGCAGGTCGGATAATACACTCGCTGAAGTTTGACCTGCGAGAGCTGGAGACCTTTTCTAAAGGCGTTCAGTCGGCGTTCACGACGTTTTCCGACAATATTCAAGCGGCAGTTACCGATACTACGATTCCGATACGGGAGCGGATCGGAAAGCGCCCTCCTGCCTTGCTGACCGAAGAGCTCGTCGCTACAAGGAGCTTCATGGCGAAAAAAGAGGATATTCCCAATATCATAAAGGCGTACAAGCGTACCTTCCCGACTTACCGGTTCAGCCGATACGAGGCGGAGAAGTTTATGTCGGAATTTCATTACAATATTGCGGAAATCTTGAAATACTTTGGCAAAGCGTACATCGCCGTGGCGTTTGACGAGAAGGACATTTACTGGTTGATCGCTGGCTATTTGAGCGACGACGAATCGCAAGAGCTGTTCGGCGCCGACCTTGTACAGAAGTACCTGAGCAAGGAAGACGAGATCGGCAAAGATCGCGAGCGGTTCAAGATGCAGTAACTGTCTCTGTCTCACGCGACCGGAGAGCCGTGCTCGGCGGCGAGGCCGGGCATCGCGCCGTCCTGGCCCTGCGCGCCGTACACGGCCTCGCCGTAGACGCCGAGCACGCCCTTGTACTCGGCCGCCATGCTCTTCGCGTCCACGACGTTGGACTGCGCGCTCTCAAGGTGCTCGGGGGTAATGTACTTCTGCATGAGGCCGGACATGCCCTTGCCGTAGAAGCGCGTGTCGGTGCCGAACGACAGAGACATGCCGAGCACGCCCATGTTGTAGCGGAAGTACACGGCGACGAGCGCGAGGCCGAGGATGAAGCCGACGATGACGTCGTACATCAGCATGGTGAGCACGACGGCGATGGCGAGGCCCCACTGGATCTCCATGCGGCCGACGCCGAGGTCGCCGATGATCTTCGGGTCAACGACGATCGTCAGGAATAGCACGATGAGCGCGCAGACGCGGAAGATGTCCACCTGCTGCATGGCGAAAGCGGGGCGGAGGAAAAGTGATCACTACTTAAAGACAACATAATACTGTATATTGACAACAGCGCGCACGAGCGGTCACCGGCAGTCTCGCGCACGAGCGAAATGGAGACCGTTCTGAGCGCGCGCGGCTACGCGATCCCGAAGGCGGGCAATGAGATACTCGTGGAAAATCTGCGAGAGGCGCTGACGGCTCGGCCGAAGGTGAACCCGATGGCCGTCGGCGGCGGCGCGGGCGGCGGCGCGGGCGGCTCGGGCGACGGCGCGAAGGCCTTCGCGGTTTACCGCGAGAGCGCCTCTAAGTTTTACATGCCGCGGCACTTCGGCGAGAAGCGCTTCGGCAAGGCGACGGTCGTGCGCGCCGGCATGCGCTACGGCGACGGCGACGCCCTCTCGGAAGGCGTCGCGTTCGCCGGAGAGCTGCGGCCGGAGCAGCGCGCGCCGGCGCAGGCGTTCCTGAAGGCGGCGGCCGAGCGCGGCGGCGGAATGCTCGTGCTGCCGTGCGCTTACGGAAAGTGCCTCGCGCGCGACACGCCCGTGCTGCGCGCGGACGGCAGCGTCGTGCCCGTGCAGGACGTGCAGGCCGGCGACCGCCTCGTCGGCGACGACGGGAAGCCGCGGCGCGTCCTGAGCATCTGCCGCGGGCGCGAGCCGATGTACCGCGTCGCGCCGGCCGACGCCGCGGCCAACGGCGCGGGCGGCGCTTACGTCGTCAACGCGTCGCACATCCTCACGCTGAAGCGCCCGAACGGCGAGGTCGCCGACATCCCTTTGAAAACGCTGCTGGCGCTGCCGGCCGCGCAGCGCGAGACGTACTTCGGCTACCGCGTCGGCGTCGCCTGGCCCGCGCGTCCGCTGCCCGAAGGCGCCGATCCGCCGTACGTGTACGGCCGCGACTGGGCGATCGGCCGCGCCGCCGTCGCCGGCCGCGGCGACGGCCGCGACGACGGCGGCCGCATGCTCGGAGCGTACCGCGTCAACGAGCCCGAGGTCCAGCGCGCGACGCTGTACGGCGTGCTGGACGCAATCGGCGCGCGCAGCGTCGGCGCCGACGGCTACGACGAGATCCACTTCGCGCTGCCGGGAGAGGCTCTGAAAGACGTGCTGTTCCTCGCGCGGTCGCTGGCGATGCCGGCGAAGCGCGCCGGCTCCGGCGAGACCGCCGTCGTGCGCCCCGGCGCGCCGAACGCGCCGACGCCGATCACCGTCACCGCCCTCGGCGACGGCGAGTACTTCGGCTTCGCCATTGACGGCAACCGCCGGTTCCTCTTGGGAGACTTCACGGTGACCCACAACACCGCGCTCTCGCTGTACCTGTCGTGCCAGATCGGCAAGAAGACGCTGATCGTGTGCCACAAGGAGTTCCTCATGAACCAGTGGCGCGAGCGCATCGCGCAGTTCGCGCCGACGGCGTCGGTCGGCTTAGTGAAGCAGGGAAAGGTGGACGTCGCCGGGCGCGACTACGTGCTCGCGAGCCTGCAGAGCCTCGCGATGCGCGACTACGACGCAGATGCGCTCGCGGGCTTCGGGCTCGTTTGCTGGGACGAGTGCCACCACAACGCGGCCGAGGTGTTCAGCCGCGCGCTGTCCAAGGTGAACGCGCCGGTCATGCTCGGCCTGTCGGCGACGCCGAACCGCAAGGACGGGCTGCGGAAGGTCATTGAGTGGTTCCTCGGGAAGCCGGCGTACTCGGTGCTGCGCCGCGGCGAGGCCGGCCTCAGCGTCGTCGTGCGCCGGTACTTTGACGGGAGCGACAACGCGGCGGCCGGCGAGTACGCGCGCCTGCGCATGCTCTGGAACGGCAAGCCGAACACGGCCGCGATGATCACGGCCGTGTGCGCGCACGCGCCGCGAAACGCGGCGATCCTCGCGGCGCTGAGCGACATCCTCGCCGCCGAGCCGGACCGCAAGGTCATCGTGCTCAGCGATCGGCGCGCGCACCTGACGGCGCTCAAGAAGCTCATAGACGACGCGGGCCTCGGCACGACCGGCTTCTACGTCGGCGGCATGAAGCAGGCGCTGCTGGACGCGAGCGCCGAGCGCCAGATCATCCTCGCGACGGGCGCGATGGCGAACGAGGGACTGGACATCCCGGCGCTCAACACGCTCGTGTTCGCGTCGCCGGTCACGGCGATTGAGCAGCCGATCGGGCGCATCCAGCGCCAGAAGCCCGACGAGCGCACGTACGCGCCGCTCGTGCTGGACTTCTGGGACGACTTCTCGGTGTTCTACAACCAGGGCACGCGGCGCCAGGCGTTTTACAAAAAGAACGGCTACGAGATCACCGTGCTGGACCGCGAGGGCGTGCCGGAAGCCGCGCCGGACGCTGGCTCGGCCGGCGGGTCCGCGTCAACGTCCGCGTCGGCGTCCGACGCCGACAGCCCGAAGCCGCGGCGGAAGCCGGCGGCGGCGGCGAAGCGCAAGCCGGCGGCGCGCATGCTGCCCGACGAGGACCTCGCGGAGCTCGCGGCGCTCGCGGATACTTAAAGGCACGGCGCCTCGCTCGCCTATCAACCTCGCGAAGATGACGGTCACCGATCTCGGCAGCCACGCGGCGTTCAAGGCGTTCGTCGCCGGCCACGCGGTAGCGGTCGTGGACTGCTACGCTCCGTGGTGCGGCCCGTGCAAGCAGCTCGCGCCGGCGTTTGAGAGGCTCGCGGGCAAGCACGGCAGCGCGAAGGTCGCGTTCGCCAAGGTGGACATTGAGAGGGTCGGCGAGGTCGCGACGATCCTGCAGGTCAGCAGCATCCCGATGATCGCCGTGTTCACGAACGGCAAGATCTCCGACAAGATCCAGGGCGCGAACCTGACGCAGATAGAGTCGGCCGTGCGCTTCCGAGCGGCACACGTGTAAAATATGAGGTGTATTTAGAATAGAAAGTGACTCGCTTACCATGGCTCGCGCTTACATCGTGTGGTCGGTCGGCATCATCGCGGCGGCTCTGCTGATCTTCGTCGTCATCCCGCGGTTCTTCGCGTCCACGGCGGTCGCGAAGCCGATCGCCGCCGAGGCGGGAGGCTCCGCGGCGGGCGGCGCGGCCGGCACCGCGACGCCCGCCGAGGCGGAGGCGGCGCGCGTCGCTGCGGCCGCCGCGGCCGAGCGCGCGGCGGCGCTGAGCATGCTGAACACGCAGTTCGGCGCGACGCAGGCGATGTCGGACGTGCCCGAGGATTACCCGCGCAAGAAGATCGGCGCCTGCCCTTACTCGCGGCCCATGTCGGCGCCGCTGCCGATGAGCAACATCCCGATGTGCATGGCGATCCAGTCGGACAACATGTACCTCGCCGGCGACGCGGGCCACCCCGGCCCTCTCGCGCCCCAGGTCGCCGGCAGCGGCGCCGTCGGCGCGTGCGGCAGCCGCACGCGCCCGGCGGGCGCGCCTGCGCCGTACGACAGCGAGGAGGCGCTCACGACGCCGACGTGGTAACTCCGCGCGGCGCAGGGGATATAAGGGCACCTCGCGTAGCGTATTAAAGGCGCGAGCGCTTCCCGGTTCTTTTTGAGTGACTTCCCGCACCGCGCAACCATGCACGTCGGGACGATCAGCTTCTGCGACCGCGTCGTGTACAACATAAAGTCGTCCGACACGAAGGATGCCATACTGGCGGACATGGAGGGCAGGTACCGCGTGAAGATCCTGTCGCGCCACTGGGCGCCGCTGGACGCGCCGGGCGTCGCGCACATGGAGCGCGTGCCGCACCTCGCGTGCCTGCGCAGCAACGGGAACCCCTATTACCTCTACTTCACGGTCCAGGGCGACACGCCGATCGCCTATTACGTGGACAAAAAGGTCCAGCCGGGCTACGAGAAGCCGCGCATCCTGCTCGCGAAGGGCAAGTTTGACCCGTGCCTGTTTGAGAACGGCGGCACGCTGCTGGAGGGCGAGATGCTGCGCGACAAGGAGGCGGCGTGGGTGTTCCTGATCAACGACGTCATCGCCTGGCGCGGCCGATACCTGGAGCGCGAGCCCTTGCCGGACCGGCTCGCGCGCGCCTACAAGCTTCTCGGCGACCACTACACGCCCGACGCGATCATGGACGCGTGCACGTTCCAGGTCAAGCGCTTCGCTCCGGCGACGCGCGAGGCCGTCGCCGAGCTCGTGAAGCTCTCGGAATCGCTGCCGTACAGCAACCGCGGCGTGTACTTCTGGCCGTACTTCCTGAGCTTCAAGCCGAAGCTCGTGAACTTTGACGACGCGCTCATCAAGGAGGTGCACCGCGCCGCGAAGGACTCGCCCGAGTTCCGCATGATGCCGGGCGCAGACGACGGTGGCGGCGTCGGCTCCGAAGCCGCGCCGGACGGCGGCGAATCGGCGCCGGCGGCCGCGCCGGCGACCGCGCCGGCGACCGCGAGCGCCGCGGCGGCCGATCTCGCGGCCTCGCGGCGCGCGATGGGCGTGGCCGTCAAGCGCGCCGTGCTCTCGGAGGGCGAGAAGATCTTTTACCTCAAGAAGACCGAGACCCCGGATATATATGAGCTGTACCCGAACGACCACGCGGTCGCCGCCCAAAAAGTCGGCATCGCGCACGTCTCCAGCATGGCGACCAGCAAGATGCTGCGCGGCGTTTTCCGAGACCTGAGCGTCGCCGTGCTCGTGCCGTTCAAGTGCGTCATGAACGAGAACTTCGGCAAGTGGACGCCGATGGCGCGCGTCGGCGGCGGCGAGAACGCCGCCGCCTAATCGGCGCCCGACGGCACGACGCGCTTTAGGATGCCGAGCGTGCGCTGGAGGTCCTGCTGCATGCGAGAGAGATCCACGTTCGCCGCGTGGGTGTAGCGCAGGTACACGTACTCTTCGGCGGGCGCTGCGGGCGCGCCGTCGGCCGGCGCGACGGTGTCGTGCGTGACGTGCATGCGGTTGTTGATGCGGTACGTCGTCCGCGTGACGTCGGTGCTCTCCTGGATCTCTTTGACGCACGGGAAGCGGTGCGGCGGCACGGGCTCCTCGTGCAGCGCGAGAACGTACGCGCGGTCCATGAGGTGGTCCTGCGCGGTCGCGCGCTGGTAAGCGCGCTGCGCGTCGTTCGCGAGGTCGTACGAGTACGTGACGTCGCGGTGCGTGTATTCGCGATAGCGCTGCGACGTGCCGTTGCCGAAGAAGCGCGCGAGCGAAGCGGTCGGCGCGCACGGCCAGCCGACGTCCACGTACAGCGTGTCCGGCTGGACTTCGGGGCGGCGCTGCGGGAGCCAGTAGATCTCCACGATGTTGACGGGCTCGGCGAGGTAGACCGAGAGATCCGGCGTGTCCATTTTCGGCGGCGGTACGACGGCGCGCGGAGCGTTCGGTGCTCGGGCGGCGCGTCTCGGCGGGCGCTCATTTTTTCAGAGCGCGCTGTCCTTATATAAGGCGCACGCGCGCTGAAAAATGAAGGGCGTCGCGTCGGCGGCGCGAGAGAGACGGACTCAGCGATGGCTTCCACGGCCGCGCCGGCAGCGACCGACGTCCGCAAGGAGACGGCGGCGCTGTTCGCCGGCATCGGCTTCCTGACGGAGCTGCAGGCGAAAGACCTGGAGATCGGCATCTTCAACGGGACGATCGGCTACGCGCGCGACAAGGGCGTGCCTCTGACGTGGAAGTCGGACGCTTTCCGCGAGATCTACCTGGCAAAAGCCCGCGCGATCTACGTGAACCTCAAGAAGGACGGCTACGTCGGCAACGCGCGGCTGTCCGAGCGCCTGCTGGACGGCGAGTTCGCGCCGCACGAGCTCGCGCAGATGCGCGCCGAGCACCTGTACCCCGAGCGGTGGGCCGACATCGTCCAAAAGGAGATCCTGAAGAGCCAGGCGGCGTACGAGGTGAACGTCGTCGCCATGAGCGACCGCATCTGGTGCGGCAAGTGCAAAAAGAACAAGGTCACGTACTACGAGCAGCAGACGCGGTCGGCGGACGAGGCCTGCACGATCTTCTACCAGTGCCTGAACTGCGGCAACCGCTGGAAGAACTAGCCGCTGGCTACGCGCGCATGAGGTACGTCACGGCCACGAGGCTCAGCGCGCTGACCGGGTAGTACTCGTGCTTGCCGTTCGGCAGCGGGCGCTTGACCATGTAGGGCAGCTTGCCCTCCGTGAGCTCGCGCAGCGCGATCTCGCGCAGCTGGGTGTTCGTCTGGATCGTGTAGTCGTCGGCGACGTCCACGAGCGGCGGCGCGCCGCGCGACAGGTGCATCGTGCGCAGGCTGATGACCTGGTTGAACTCAAACTTCGTCATCAGCGGCAGCGAGTGGTACTTGGAGCGATCTGCGGCCTTTATTTTTTGGTAGTCGTCGGCGATCGTGGAAGCGCCGGCGGGCGAGGGCGCGGACAGCGCCATTCTCCTGCGGCGGCGAGAGAGCGGGGTACCGTACCTAAAAGGATCCTACTGTGTAGGCTTATATCATTTTTTCGCCGCTTCGCCGCTCCGCACGCTACAGCCGAGCTCCGCCGCTCCGCTTCGCTACGCTACAGCCGAGCTCCGCAGGCTTACTTGCGCCACGTCGTGCCGCACGTGTCGCAGCAGAACAGGTAGCGCATGTGCAGCGGGTGGTACTTGACGTACAGCACCTCGTTGGCGCCCTTCTCGGCCGGGCACTCCTCGGACGGGCAGCGCAGCTTCGGGTCGCGCACGCGCTGCAGCGTGTTGTCGTAGCGCAGGTACTTGTTCTTGTACTGCATGTACAGCAGGTCGTCCTCCGAGTACAGCGACTTCGCGACGCGGATCGCGCCGGTGCGCTGGATGTCCAGCTGCTTCGTGAAGCCGCAGTTCTTGCAGTACTTCGTGAGGAACCGGCTCGGCGCGGTCGGCGCGGCGCCCTCCTCGGCGCTCTCCGACAGGTACAGAAGGTTGTCGCAGACCTCGCAGAACTCCATGGCGCCGCCGGACAGCTATAGCACTCGGTGCCTCCTGTCTTTAAGTGGGTTCATTTTTTGGTCGCGCGCGCGCCGCGAGCGCGCCGCCGGCGGCGGTACTTAAGGCCAACGCGCGCGGCGCTTTTAACGGAGCAGCGACCATGTCGGCCACCACGCTGAACGTCTACGTCATCCACACGCCCGAGCTGACGCTGCGCAAGGGCCGGCTCGGCGGGACGCTCGGCTACCTGAAGGAGCAGGGCGAGGCCGCCGGGCTCTCTTGGAACCTCGTGTGGATCACCGAGCCGAGCGCAGGCTGCGTGGAGGCGACGGCCGAGCGCTATGCTGATCGCGTCGCTCCCGAGAACACCGGCGACGCCGACTTTGACCGGCTGGCCGCGCCGATCGTCGCGGCGACGCTGAGCAACTTTGAGAAGCACCGCGAGGCCTGGCGCCACATCGCGCTCTCGGGGCCGGGCAACGTCAGCGTCGTCGTGGAGGACGACGCGGTCATCTTCCCCGACCACCAGGGCGCCGCGAAGGATCTCCTCGCGTTCCTCGCGGCCGGCGGCGGCGCCGGCTGGGACTTCGTGTTCTTCGGCATGTCGCCGCCGGCGACGCCGGAGAACATGGCGGCGCCGTTCGCCTTCCTGGATCTCCCTATGAACGAGAGCAAGGTCCTGCCTTGCAAAGAGTCGTACCTCGTGAGCCCGCGCGGCGCCGCGATGATGCTGGCCGAGACCGAGAAGATCTCGTTCTTCGCGCGCGCGCAGATGTCGCTCGCTCTGTACAAGCGGCTCGTCGGGCTCGCTCCGGCGCCGGGCGCGATCGCGGCGCCGCCGGTCGGCGGCGTGAAGGTCGGCTACCCGGTGCGGCGCGTGACGATTGAGGGCAGCAAGGTCGGCCTTT
>Ga0208975_1000191_pt1 | contig 32818 bp, 49 predicted proteins | sample GreLakmeER78MSRF_FD_187700 | JGI IMG/M metagenome (GOLD analysis project Ga0208975, IMG submission 187700) | Freshwater lentic microbial communities from great Laurentian Lakes, MI, USA - Great Lakes metaG ER78MSRF (SPAdes) | ecosystem: Environmental > Aquatic > Freshwater > Lake | place: Great...
ATACTTAAAGGATAAAAAGCATTAGGATCAAAAGCAACAAATGGATTAAATACAAATTCTTCATAAGCAACAACAACGTTATTAACTTTTATAGTATAAAATATTTTTCTATTATTACCTAAAAAAGCTACATAAGTTGGCGAACCTGAACCCGTATATATTAAATCTAAATCTAAATTGATAACCGCTTCAATATTATAATTTACATATTTAAAAGCTGCATAAGTATTTGTGAACTTACCAGTTGCTGAATTGTATTTACCCGCAGCATTGTTATAAGGCGAAGATGTAGCATTAAATAAAATAGTATTTGTTGTTGGTGTATTTTGATTCCACGAACTTGAAGCTGAAACAAAAGCTGCATTATTAGGTCCAACATTAAAATTACTTGACCTCCCAACATAGAATTGATTGTCTATTAATTGCTGAGCTGTTTTTTCAAACTTATCGCCACTTGTTGGAATGATTTGACTTTTGTAAAATGTTGAATTAAAAAATGTAGATGTATAAGAATAACCAGCATCGGAGAATATCTTATCTAATATTGTTTTCTTATATAATGCTGGTCTAAAGTATTTAATCTCAAAATCCCTTTCAGCAACTGGTAACGTATTACCCGAACTTGGCATTACTTGATTTCCATAATCTATAAGTGGATAAATATATCCATTACCCAAAGCAAATGCAACAGGCGAACCAGCTACTTGTATTGATGTGGCCCAACTATTAGTTACGTTTGTAAAAGTTAGATTGTGATTATAAGTACTAAAATTTAAACAGTTAGTAAACGATGTATCTTCAGGATTTGATAATAACTTATCTCCTATTTTTGTAAATACATTTCCAATAGTTCCCTTACAGCTACATTCATAAACAACCTCACCAGTTGAATCATCAACGTTAATTTTGATTAGTTGTAAATCCCCTTTAAACTGAAGTACGCTATTAACATAATAATATATGTCACATTTCTTATTAGGATTAAAATAATTTAAACTAATGTTTGACTTCCATATTAACTCAAAGAATTTATTAATGTCCTTAGTTCCTGGAAATGTTATTGTCTTTGAAAAACTTGCATTCTTTTTATCGGGATTTCTTATGTCCGATATTAAAAAGTTAAAGCTAATAGGAATCTCATCAATATAACTAACATCGTATTCTATAGGAGTTGCATCTTGAGTATATAATAAAATCTTTATATCGTTCATCCTTTTTGTCTTTGGTTATTGTGAGTAAATAATAAATCAAAAGTTAAGTTTCTTAGTTTATCGTTATTCTTAGAGACATAAGTTCCATTAGTTACTTTTACAGATGCATAACCCTGAGCAGTTCCTAAATCTAATTTAACATCTGGAGAAGAAAACAAATCTTTATACTTTAATAATTCTGCCTTCGTTACCCAGTCGCTATTTAACTTTAATCCATTTTGAACGTTTACGATAGTTGGTTGTTCTACAGCTACCGAATAATCCAAAGTCATTACATTAGACACAACAGTCCAAGGTGAGCGTTTAAAAGTTGTACTCGTTTTTGTTGAGTTTAGTTCCGATACCTTACTACAATGCAAAGTTTCATAAGCTCCTGTAGTTGATAAGTAGTGAAGTGTATAAACATCAAAACGAGGACTGCATTTTATTGTATATTTTTTAATCTTGAATGAAGCTAACTCTGAAGATACCTTAGCATGTATTTCGTAATATTCAACCCCTACTAAATAACTTGCATTAATCCCATCTATTCCTTTTTTACCCACATCAATACAAACCATATTAGTTCGATAAGTTCCCGTGCTTACACTATTTGTTATCGTATAAGTATTTAATAAAGTTCCCGCAGCATTATAAGTCTTTAAATAGATTTCAGGTAAATCAGTTTGACCCTCAAGCATCATCCAATATAAAAAGTTACTTCTATTATTATAAGTATAGTCGTCTGCTAAGTCCGATAACAAAACGGGATAATTAAGATTAGGAGTTGTACTTAAATCCCAAGTATAATTTTTACTATTGTATTGCGAAAACGTAAGCATTTCTAAACTACCATTCCATACATTATATTCAATATCAGTTCCTGAAGTAATTGTGCCAGGTAATGGCGAACCGTATATCTCACCAATGTTTACTCTTATCCTTCTAATACTTGTATTTTGTTGAAAGCCATAAACATTAACTGGAATATAATTAGTCATTAATAACTCACTAAACTTTGAAGCATCGAATTGAAGCTTGCCGCTTGGGTTTGGTAAGAACTTCTCGGTTACACTATAACCACTTAATATATCAGTTACTACAATGTAATATTTAAAGTTAGCTGCTAATGTTTGAGAACTCGAAGCCACAAACCATTGATTATTATAACAAGGTACATAACCGTAATATAATGCATCCGTTGGTTTACTAAGTATTGTTATCGCCATATCTATTTGTCTTAATTATTATTTCTATATCTTTTTTCATAGCTGCTGCTATATCTTTAGTTAATTTCTCTTGCCTTCCATCGTTTACAACCTCATCAAAAAAATTAAGTCCCCAATATCCTTTTTCTTTTAATTTTCTTCTTACTAAAAAGTCCATTGCTTTTACAGCTTCTGAAAACTTCATTTTCTTTAACACTTTCTTTTTTCGATTACTTGTATTTTCAGCTTGTCTTTTTAACCTATCTTTTAAATTGTTAGTTTGAAAACCTGGTATTAAGTTGCGTGACTTTATCCATTTATCTATTCTCGCACCTTGACTAACACCAGCAGCTTTACGGCCACTATCAACCGCTTCCCAATAATCATTTAAGTAAACGTTTAATTTAATACCCTCAGATGAATCTACAACCCTATATTTAATTGAAGCACCCAAAGCACTTTCACCAGGATTAGGTGATGCACCTTTATATTTACTTTGATAGAATGCTGCTTTAGCTTGTAGTTTATCTGATAAGCTTTTACGCAAATCTTCGACTACCTTAGTGCCGAAAGCTTCTAATATTATTTCAACTTCATTCATTTATTGATTGTGCAAATTGTTCACTTTCCGCTTTATGCTTCATGTATTGTATTCGATTTAAAAACCTAGCAATCGACCACTCCATTAGTTCATCTTCTTTAAAAGGATCGCCACCTGTTATCGAATCGATTATAAAGTACCAACCATATTCTCTTCTGAAAGATTTAACTCCCTGTTCACTACTTCCATGTGAATCGCTATCTCCTTCTGCACCTCCTCCAAAGAGTTCAACAAATCCGCTTTCAATTTTTCGGACCTGTTCGAGTAAAAAAAAAGTGTGCCATAGACATCCCCTACCTTTCCATAATTATAAATAACATCGCTTATTTCTTCAACGTTATCTGAGTTAAACTTATACTTACTAAATACAGGACACTTAACATATATCAAAGCTAATATTTTATGCAAGTTATTAATGACATCGGTTTCATATTGCTTTAATGCAGTATATTGATTTGTCTTAAAATCTTTTTCATCCTTACAAGCTTTGTATCTTGTCCCATCGTGCCAAAACGTATTCTTTAACCTTGTGTTAGGTTTTGAATTAATAAGTAGTAATACTTTACTCTTTACTTTTTCAAGTTCGTTAAAACTCATATTCTCGTATTCCGATACTGAAATGTCAGTAAAGCTCGAAGCTATTTGAATAATTTTATCAATGTTTTCTAAACTCGAAGTTCTTATATTCTCGTATTCAATAAACTCCTTTATTGTTAGGTTATTTACATTTGTTGGTATCATCATATATATAATGTTTAAAATTTTACTTTTGTTATCCGAACCAATGGTTAGGATTTATATTCATTATTCAAATCAGTTGGTTACAAATTGTAGCCATCTATTCAAAGTCCATCCAGTCCGATAACGAACTTAACTTATTCATTGCCAAATATCTAATCGCATCAATAGCATGGTTATTGTCATCAACTGGGTTCTGCATTTTATTACCATCCCTATCAACATCCCAACAATAGTTTCTTAACTCCTTAATTAAGTTAGTGCTATTCTCAGTTACCTTAAAATGAATCTCTTGTAATAAAGATATTGAAGCTCTAATACTATCGGGGCCTTTCTTAGCTGGACTAACTGAAAATCCCCTTCTCCTTAAATCTTCAATCGACTTAGGTTCTGCACTATCAGCTATGATATCAGAATACTCAGAAACTCCGAGTTTAATTAGTTTGTCTATAATATCGCTGTTCGTTAGTTTAGTTTGATATATCAATTCATCGAAATAATATTGTTGGCCTGACTTATAACAAGCTACTAAAGCTGTAGGATCATTCGAGTAACCCCAGTCTAAAGAATAAGCAATCAATTCAGCATCCTTCGGAATGGAAGGAGCAATGGACCAATTCTCAAAGACCGTTCCCTGAAGCGTACCGATTTGACCAAGACCATAAACCTCAAACCAGTTTTGCCAATATTTGCTAGTTTTAGCTTTCTCTTTTGCTTTCTCAATTTCACGAACTATTGATTTGTCAAGTGCTTCATTATCTAAGTAAGTAAGGATAACCATTTCGGAATCAACATCATTAATTAATTCTTTATCCACCCAAAATTCAGAAACAGGATTGTAATCTAAATAAATAAACTTACGTGTTCTTATTGCTAATTGATAGTATGCCTCCCAAGTTATGTTATTACACTCGTTTACAAATAATACATCCCTCCGAGCACCCCTTAATTTGCTTTCACTATCTGCACTAAAAAATTCAATATAAGAACCATTTTGAAACGTATAAATTAAACTTGACTTATTAAAACTTGCATCATTATACAAACCGACTAAGTCCATTATTTTTAAAAAGTCTCTTAAGGCCCCACGTTTTAAATGTGGAATGGTTTCAGCAACTATACTTATTTCGCTATTAGGTTCGTTGTAAGCGTGAGTAATTAGAAAGGGTATAATACTAAACGTCTTGGAAGCTGAAGTACCTCCACGAACAATTCTAACCCTTTTTTTGAGTTTAAATATCTTCCGCTGAGCTGTCGTCTTTATCAACATTCAAATCTATTCCAGGGAATATAGGATATTCAGTTATTGTTTGATTTACTGTTTGAGCTGGTGATCCATAGCCACTATCCATTAAAGCATTGTAAGCATTTACATTCCCATCCCTTGCTCTTTTGATAATTGCCAAAGTAATTAAATCTTCTTGAGTTAAAAATTCATCTTGCCCTGTTAAAGGATTCTTTAAGTTTTGATTTACCTCTAACCATTTCTTAACTATTGTAGCTCTGTTTTTACTTCCCTTTGGTCTGCCATTTGGATTTCTTATTTCTCCAGGTTGAGCAGGTATTAAATTTTCATCGTTGGCCATTTGTCTAATTAATTTCTAATTACTTTAATTCAATTCCGTTTCTTTTGATTTTAATTGTTGGTTCAAGTTTTTTCATTCTGTCTATTATTACTTGGCAGTTATGTGGCTCAAACTCCATTGTTAAGCATAATTTTTTTAATTGATGTGATGCTACCATACAAACTCCGCTACCGCCAAAGTAATCTAAAATATATTTTGCGTCAGGGCAATATTCGTTTATACAATATTCTACTAATGCAATTGGTTTTTGTGTTGCGTGAACTCTTTTTTCTCCTCTTTCTGAATCTTTTAACATTCCTTTCCATAAATGTCTAAATATTCTTATTGAACTATATTTTGATTTAACCCAAGCTAACTCACAGTCTGAATTATTATCTCTTTGTTTTTCTTCAACTCTCTTGTCCCAAACTAACCAATTTGCTGTTTGTGGTAAAGTATGGCAATAGTAATTTGCTCCAAACCAAACTTGCTCTTTTATATTTAAATTAAAGGATTGGTTAAAAGCATCTATTGCATATTGTATTGTGTCATCTTTAAAATCAGGTAAATTATTTCCTTTTGCTAATCCTCCTCTTTTACTTCTATCTCCTTTTTCATTTATTCCGTAAGGAGGGTCAGTCCAAATCATATCAACTTCAATATTATTAATTAGTTTAGCAACTGAATCCGAATCCGTACTATCTCCACATAGTAACCTATGCTCTCCAATCTCAAATAAATCACCTAAAACAATATCCGTTTCAATTCCGCCTTCAGGAACATTAAAGTCATCTTCTTCTGCTTCTAATATTGTAGGTTCGAATCCAGGTATTTCTAATCCCCAGTCCGATAACAATTCGCTATCCCAATTATTTGCCAACTCATCCCAATCCCAACTTCCTGTATTAGCATTTAATCTTATGTTTAATTCTTTTTCATCAGCTTCGTTTAAATCAACTATTACACATTCAATTTCTTTATAACCTAACTTTTTTAATTCTCTTATCCTAAAATGTCCGCCAACTATAAATCCTGTTTGTTTATTAAAAATAATAGGTTCGACAACTCCAAACTTTTCAAGTGAACTTTTTAATTGCTTTTCCTGTTCGGCATTACTTTGTCTTGGATTGTATGGAGCTGGCTTTAAATCGCTTAGCTTTTTTAATTCTATTTTCATCCTTGTCCTTTATAAGTTTTAGTTTTCCTATCTCGTTTACAAATTGATTTCTTTGCTTTACCGACCTTACGTTTGCCGAAAGTCTTTTTAATAGTTAGTTCTTTAGTCTTTGCCATTTAGTTTAGTATTATATAGAATGTTCCGATAAGTGAACTTGTATAGCAGTCAAACGTTGGAGGTAAAGTTGTGTAAGTAATATAGTTATATTTCATTTTTTTTCTTTTTAACTTCTTCTTTTGTTAGTCCGATGGCCCAACGTAACATATCTAATAAACATTCTTTACAATTCGATAGTCCGATAGCTTGTTGTGGGAACTCTTCGTTATAAACTTCAATTACAGGTTGTAATACATCCATTGAGTTTTGAAGATGCTCGTTGTTTGCTACCCATACTCTAAATAGTTCAACGTTTTCTTTAATGTGATTTAAGTTTTGTGTTTTCATTTTAATTGGTTTTTAAGTTTAACTCTTGCATTCTCGTAAGCTTTCTTTAAGCTGCTACGATTTATTTTAGTTCGTTGCTCCATTCTATATAATGGTTCGATTTGAGCCATTACAAAAACTTCAATATCGTGATCCTGGTTTAACAGTCCATCAAAGATACAATTTTTTATTTTATCAATTAAGATTTCATCTATTTGAAAGTACTCCTCATCCACTTGTTTAAAGTCTAATATCTCAAAGTTAGCTGCTTCAAATAAATTAGAAGTATTTCCATCTATGTGGAATAGCTTTTGAGTCCGATGCCGAAACAAATCTTTTATAATTAATAACCCTAAACAATTTAATTTATTTGCTTTATGATACCTTTCTATTTGATCGGGATTAGAGTTGCTAAGTTTTAGATAAAGTTCGTGTAATAAATCTTCAGCCAGGTAACGACCATTATAATATCTTTTACATACACTTTTATAATAAGTATAGTTATCCGCGAAGTGTTTATCGATTATTGATTTGATTGACAAATGTAATTATATTAAATTTATTTTGCAAGTATCAATTTTATTTTGTAAATTTGCAATATGAATAATCTTTTATCAGTTAGCGAGTTCGCAACCTTACATAGTGTAAGCCACCAAGCCATTTACTATAAAATTAAAACTAATCAAATAAAATATATTATGATTGGTAAAACAAAATTTATAGAGAAAGGATCAAAATATAAACGTAGGGCCAAAAATAATTGTTTGATAATAAGTAAGTTACACAATTAACAAATATTTGTTAATAACTTCCTTTAATCATTTTGCATATATTAAAAATAATGTTTATATTTACAGAATATTAATAATTTAAAAAAAAGAAATCATGAAAAAAGAATTAAATTTTAAACAAACAGGTTACGGTCAATGGTCAGTATCAACAATCCATTATGGTAAAGAAATCAAAATGCATTATACTGATGCACAAAATTATGATTTAATTAGCAGTAAAGATAGAGGTTACATTTCTGCAATAAAATCAATAAGAAGTCAAATAATTAATCTTAACAAACTTTACAAATCATTTTAATTTAACCCCCAAACAAAAAGAAATCATGAAAAAATTTAAAATTGACTTCCTGGATTGCGATAAATGTATTGCTTTCACAAAATTTACTAAATGGGAAACCATTGAAGACTGCAGACTTTATGCATACGTTGTAATGATGAACAAAGTTACTACAATTCAAACCTTTAACATCACTACTGTATGAATATAGATATTAGATCAGAAAACGTTGTATATATTACAATCGGAGAATACACCTATTACATAGATGATTCAACTGGAGAACAAATAATTGAAGTTTATCCTACTCACGACTTTTAACTATTATAAATAATTAACCCCTAAAAAAAACAAATCATGAAAATCGAAATCAAATCAACAAAAGAATTTATTGAGGTTGTAGACATCCAACTACCAAAGTTTAGAAAGTCTTCAGTTTTTTATTACAAAATATTCAGCGAAGATAAATGTGTAATGGTAGAAATTGGAGCAACCCCATCAATTAGTTTATGCCCTATATCAAGAGCTTATTATGCAGACTATATACAAGATTGCTCAGAAGCTGATTACATGGCTGTTTATCACGACACCTTAAAAACTATATTAGATGAAAAACATGAGCTGTAATCAAGTATGGTGCATGGCCCGTTACTGCTATGCTGTTAATTGGTGGGAAAATAAAGGACACTTTAACAAAGAATTATACGAACGTTTCTTAGCTATTCGATATGCCGACTGAACCATTTATTAGTAAATCAATGATGTATATCGAATTAGACATAGACCAACTTAACCGACTGCAAATGTTTAATGATCGCCTTAAATCACATATTGATGACCTACCAAGAAATTCTACAGGAAAACGTGCAAGGTACTTTGAACAAGTAAAAGTAATGGAACTATTTATTGAACAAAACTTAAAAAAATTTATATGAAAAAAGAAATACAGGAATCATACGAGAAAATATTTAAACTAGAAAGTTTAATTATTGAACAAGCTACTCAGGGACAAATAACAAGCGGACTTGAAATGCAAATGAGAATCGAAACAAGTAATTATTTACGTTTAACCAACTCAATTTTAAGATATGATGTACGACTTAGATCCTGAAGATTACACCAGCGGAAGCTACAATCAATGCTGGCTAACTGAACACTGGTATCCTAATGAGTTATTAGTATTAGATATTAATTACCCTGAGCATCGTTACATTTTTAAAGATGAAGCCATTCGATATGTGGAGCTTGTTGCTAAAGAGAATGATTTCTCCGATGAGGAAAAACTAAACTACTTGTTAGACATTTTAGACCAAAAAATATAAACCAATAAACCCAAATAAATCATGAGCAAAATCATCGCAGCATCAATCGACTTAACTAAGTTAGATAAGTCAAGAATTAAACCAGGTAAGAACGGAGCAGAATACTATGACATTAGTATTATCCTAAACGACCAACCTAATCAGTATGGACAAGATGCCTCCATTACAACTGGTCAAACAAAAGAAGAACGAGCTGCCAAAGTAAAAGCTAGTTACATCGGAAATGGAAAAACCGTTTACGATTCAAACAACACACCATTCTAAAAACCCCAAAAAGAAATCATGAAAACCCCAAACCTCAATTCAAAGTTATTACAATTTCAATCTAAAGTAAACGCTATTAAAAAGGATGGTAAGAACCCACACTTTAAAAGCTCATACACTACTTTAAACGACATCTTAGCAGAAGTTAAGCCATTACTATCAGAACTTGGTTTAATCATCTTACAGCCAATTAATCATGATCTAGTTACAACTGTTATTACTTGTTCAGAAACAGGCGAATCAGTTAGTAGTTCGATAAGTTTACCTAGCGGTTTAAATCCACAACAACTTGGTTCTGCAGTTACTTACTTTAGAAGATATAATATTAGTTCGTTATTAGCTTTAGAATCAACTGATGATGATGGGAATGATGCGAGTGTAAAACCTAAGCAAGAAAGCAAACCAATGTTAACACCCGAAACTTTAAAGAAAATGATTACTGCTATTCAAGAAGGTAAGTCCGATAAAGTAAAGGAAGCAATGGAAAACTATACTATAAGCGGTCCACAATCTAATGTACTTAAACTAGCATTGATAAATGTTTAACGATTTAAAATTCAGAGCATCGGCTATTGGTCAGATAATGACTAATGGCCGAGCCAAAAGCGAGATGGGTGAGACCTGTAAATCGTATTTAAAGAATTTATTCATTGAAAAAACTTATGGCATAAGAAAGGAATTTACCAACAAATATGTTGAGAAAGGATTAGAAGTTGAGGATATTGCTATTAGTACCTATTCAGTTTTTAAAGGAGGATTCTATACTAAGAACGAACAATGGTATTCAAACGAGTTTTTAAGTGGAACTCCCGACATCGTATCCGATAACGTAATTGATATTAAAAGCAGTTGGGATATACATACATTCCCGCACTTTGATACTGAGATAGTAAATAAAAGTTACTTTTACCAACTTCAAGCTTATATGGAATTAACAGGATTAAATGATGCTTGTTTAGCTTATGTTTTAATTGATACCCCTACTCAATTAGTTGAAGATGAAAAAAGAAGATTAAGCTGGAAGATGGGAATGATTGATAGTGAAAACCCTGAATACTTATTAGCTGTTGAAGAAATTGAACGTAACCACAGTTACAATCATATTCCGATAAATAAACGTATAAAGGAATTTAATATTAAAAAAGATAATCAAGTTATCGAATCAATGTACTCGAGGATTAAAGAATGTAGAACTTACTTAAATAATTTATGATAGAAATAAAAGAAGAATTTAAAAAATTAATACCAGCATTAACTGCTGAAGAATTTAAGCAATTAGAAGAAAACATTTTAAAAGATGGAATTCGTGATCCTTTAGTTTTATGGAATGGCTATTTAATTGACGGACATAACCGATATCAAATAGCTTTTAAACATGGCTTAGAATATAAAACTATTGATAAAGAATTTGAAGATGAAAGCCAAGTAAAAGAATGGATGATAAATAACCAATTTGGCAGAAGAAATTTAAGCAACTATCAAAGAAGTGTTTTAGCTTTAGAACTTGAAAGCGTATTTAGTAAAAGGGCAAAAGAAAATCAAGCTATTCAATTTAAAGGAAATTCACTTAAGCAAACATTGGCGGAAGTCAAACCAATTGAAACACGTAAAGAATTAGCAAAAGTAGCAAACGTTTCACATGGCACTTTAGATAAAGTTAAAAAAATACAAGCTGTTGCAACACCTGAAGTAAAAGCACAATTAAGCACTGGCGAAGTAAGTATTAATCAAGTTTATCAAGATATTAAAAAAGATGAGAAAAAAGAAGAATACAAAGCAAGTGTTTTAAAAACAAGAATTGAAACTACTATAAATGAAAATATTAAAAACGGAGATAGTTTAGAAATATTAGAAACATTAGAAGATGGATGTATAGATATTGTATTAACAGATCCTCCTTATGGTATTAATTATGTTTCAAACCGTTCAATTTACGATGAATCAATTACAAAGCGTGGATTATTAAATGATAAAAAAGATGAAGCATTTGATTTATTAGACAAAGTTTGTGAAGTATTAAGTAGAAAAACAGCTATAAATTCACATTTATATTTTTTTTGTAGTTGGTCAGTATTTAGTTCTTTTGAAAATATAATATCAAAATACTTTACTATTAAAACTCCTATTATATGGGATAAAGGAAATAAAGGAAGTGGTGATTTAGATAATGATTGGGGGAATCAAACAGAAATAATTATTTATTGTGTTAAAGGTAAAAAACTAGTTAATTTAAGAAGAGGCAATTTAATAAATATACCAAGATTGCATACTTCTAAAATGATACATCCAACACAAAAACCTAATGATTTATTAAAACAAATTTTAGAAGTTTCTGCAACTAAAGGGGATTTTATAGTAGATCCATTTATGGGTTCTGGAAGTACAATTAAAGTTTCAAACGAAATGGGTTTTAAAAGTTTAGGTATAGAATTAGATAATGAAATGTTTAATATTGCAAATAATTTTATAAATGCTTGATGTTAGATTTTTAGAAAATAAATTTTCTACTGAAATTAAAACCCATATTAAAAATTCCTTGCCTAATTTATATGATAATTATATGGAATTTAGACCAGCTACAGAATATGAAGATAGTAATTTATCTTTTGATTTAGTTTTTAATTTAAACTTTACGGTTTCTGTTAGAATAAGAAAATATAAATATATAAAATACCTTGATTTAACAATAAGATCAAGAAGCAAAAATAATGGATTTACTGAAGTTAATAAAATACAAGAAGGATTATCACAAATATATTTTTATGCTTATATGAATGATGAAGAAACAGAATTAATAAAAGTAAGAATTGTAAATGTAAATGCTATTAGGGAATTAATTAAAGAAAAAAAATATATAAAAAAAACAAATATTGATGCAACTGAATTTTTAGGTTTCAAATTTAATGATATAAATTTAAAGAATGGTGCTATATATAAATTTGATAAAAACTAATAAATGAAAATTAAACTTAAACAATGTAAGCAATGTGGCGAATTTTATAAGCCATTCAATACCTTGCAAGTTGTTTGTTCGGCTATCTGTGCCTTAGAATTTAATTCTAAAAAGGAAGTAGATAAAAGATTTAAAGTGATGAAATCAGATAGCCAAAGTTTAATCCAGTTGCGAAATTTAGCACGTGTAAGTTTTCAAATATATATTCGCCAAAGAGACAAAGATTTACCATGTATTAGCTGTAATAAGTCCGATGCTAAGTGGGATGCTGGGCATTATTTAAAAGCTGAAATATATACTAAACTAATATTTAACGAAGATAACGTTCACAAACAATGTTCTTATTGTAACCTACAATTAGCTGGTAATCTTATTGAGTATCGCAAAGGATTAGTAAAGAGAATAGGAGTAAAAAGAGTTGAGGATTTAGAAGATATGGCCGATTTGTCAAGAACTTATAAATTTACCAAAGATGAATTAATTAATTTAGCAAAAAATTATAAACTAAAAATAAAAAAATAATGAAAAATGCATTTGTAAGTAATTTAATTAAATCGTATTTGACTAAGTTCCCAAACCTTCCATCTTTAACATTGGCTAAAAAAATATATTCAGAAAACAATAAACAGTTTACGGATATTGAAGCTGTTAGAAGTTGCCTAAGATATTACAGGGGAAAAAAAGGAGAAAAAACTAAATCACAATTAGGAACATTTGATTTCTTAGATCAAGATATTGAATTTAAAATGCCTGAATCTTATGCTGAAACTTTTGAACCTTACGAAATAAGTCAGTCAAGAACTTTAATCATATCGGACTTACATATTCCTTACCAGGATAACGATTCAATTCAAAAAGCTATTAATTATGGTAAAGAAAAAAAAGTAAATTGTATTTTAATCAATGGTGATGTTTTAGACTTTGCTGGTATATCGAGACATGAGAAAGACTGGAGACAAAGACAAGTTCATCAAGAGTTTGAAGCTGCACGTATATTTTTAAGTTCGCTACGTGAACACTTTCCAAAAGCTAAAATAGTTTTTAAACTTGGCAATCACGATGAACGTTGGGAGAAATGGTTGTTTTTAAAAGCACCTGAAATTTTTGATGATCCTGAGTTTAAATTAGAAAATAGATTAAAATTAGGTGAGTTAAAGATTGATATTGTAAAAGAAAAAAGACCTATTCGTATTGGTAAACTAACTGTACTTCATGGACATGAATTGTTTGGTGGAAGCGGTGGAGTTAATCCAGCTCGAGGTACGTTTTTAAAAACTTTAGAGAATGTAGTTGTAGGCCACTATCATAAAACAAGTTCTAATACTGAAGCTTCAATGTATGGAGATGTATTCAGCGTTCACTCCGTTGGTTGTTTGTGCGGTAAAACTCCTTACTATATGCCTATCAATAAATGGAACACTGGCTTCGCCTATTGCGAATTAGAAATTAAAACAGGCAATTATACTTTTTACAATCTAAAAATTATTAACGGAAAAATATATTAAAACCTAATTTTAACACATTATTAAAACCTAATTTAAACACTAACTTATGACAGGATTAAGACACGCACTCAAAGAATACTTTATGGTTCATCAGATAGCTGGTAGCAACCCGATATTAGCATTCGATAACTTAAAACAACAATACGTTGTATTTTGGTACTTTAAAAAAAATACTATAATTAATCTTGGATATGAAATAATTTTATAGTATATTTGCAATAGTTATGGCTTGCAGGAGCTAATTAACAATAATATTTATTGCCTTATTTCCCGAGTAGTGCCTGCACACGAAAGGGAGTTAAGGCATTTTTTATTTATTATGAAAGACCCAGCATTTTTATTTTACCCATCAGATTTTTTAACAGGAACAATGTTTTTAAATAATGAGCAAATAGGTATTTATATAAGATTATTATGTTCTCAGCATCAGCATGGAGGATTAATTGATAAACTTAGTTTTAATTCATTGGTAGCAAATAATGATTTATTAAGATCAAAATTTATTGAAACTGAACATGGTTTTTATAATGAACGTTTAGCAACCGAAATGGATAAAAGAAATAAGAAATCAAACAATATGAGTGAAACTGCAAAAGAAGTTTGGAAGCAAAGAAAAACACAAAAGTTATACAAAAGTAATACAAATGTAAAAGAAAAGAATACAAATGTAAAAGAAAATGATACAAATGTTATACATCCTATAAATATAAATAAAGATATAATTATAAATAAAAATATAAATGATATTGAAACTTATTTTAAAGAATTAAGTAATTCAACAAATTTTGAAAATATCAGTAAATCTTTAAATATTCCAAAAGATAAATTAACTTTAAAAATTGCAGACTTTAAAAAAACTTCTAAAATTGATTATCTTAACTTTAACGAATTTTGCAATCACTTTAAGAACTGGGCCAATAAAAACAATTCAAGTAACCTAAAACTAAAAACTTCATTTAAATGATTCCAGCAAATACAAAATTAGAAGGTCAATTCCTCGGAGGATTATTAATTAATTCAAGTGAATTTAAGTATATTCAGGAACTTTTTCACGAAGAGTTATTTTATGATGAAAAAAACCAGTTAATTGCAAAAGCTATTTTAGGCCTAAATAACGCATCAAAAACTATTGACCTTATAAATGTATCAAACGAATTAGAAAGTACGCTTAGAATTAATCCTATTAGCTTTTATGACCTATCCTTGCTTACTAATGATGCTATCCTAAATAGGTTCGATGAGAAAATACTAATTCTTAGTGAATTTTACATTAAAAGAAAAATGATGTATAAGCTTTCAGAACTTCTAGAAAAAACTCAAGAATCAACATCAGATGTTTTTGAACTTTTAGCAGATAACGAAAAAAATACAAATGAGATATTTAACAAAATTTCTATTAGCAAAACTTTTACCGCTTTAGATTGTGCTATTGAAATGGACCAGCATTTAGATAAAATTGATAAGTTAACAGATGGGGAATTAATCGGATGTGATACTGGATTTAGTGAACTTAATAAACTTACTTCAGGTTGGCAAAATAGTGATTTAATTATATTAGCAGCTCGACCTGGAATGGGTAAAACATCCTTAATGCTTAAATTTGTTAATTCGGTATTAAATCAAAATAAATCGGTTTTAGTTTTTAGTTTAGAAATGTCTAAGCTTCAACTATATGCTAGGATGTGTTCACAGATTACATCGATTCCACTTTACAAATTTTTAAAAGAAAAAATGAATCCTTATGAGAAAGAACTTTATAAAAACGAGACTTTTAAGTTATCGAACTCACAATTATTCATCGAAGATAAAAGCGGGATTAGTATTAATTTTATAAAAGTTAAGGCACGTAAATTAAAACGTGATAAAGATATAAGCATGATAGTTATTGACTACATTGGACTTATTGACAAAGGTAATAATAACAAAAGTACTAACGATCAAGTTGCGGAAATATCAGGCGCATTAAAAGGGTTAGCAAAAGAACTAAACATACCTATTATATTATTAAGTCAGTTAAGTAGGGAAGTTGAGAAGCTAAATGATAAACGACCAATGCTATCACATTTAAGGGATTCGGGAGCTATTGAACAGGATGCGGATATGGTTATGTTTATTTATCGACCTGAATATTATGGAATAATGGATGATGGAGCTGGTAACTCAACTATTGGCAAGGCAGAATTAATAGTTGCTAAACATAGGAATGGAGCATTAAGCGATATAATTGTTAACTTTAATGGAAATTGTACAAACTTTTATTGATATGAAAATACTTAATTTATATGCTTGTTTAGGAGGTAATCGATACAAATGGAATGAAGTTAAAAGTGATATTGAAGTAACTGCTATTGAACTTGACCCTGAAGCTGCAAGATTATATCAAGAACGGTTCCCAAATGATACGGTAATTGTAGCGGATGCTCACCAATATTTATTAGACCATTACAAAGAATTTGATTTTATTTGGAGTTCGCCACCTTGTCCAAGTCATTCGCGAATGAGAAAAACAAATACTGGCGAAGGAGAAAGAAAATCAAAAGCAACGTACCCAGATATGAAACTTTACCAAGAGATACTATTATTAGAACATTTTTTTGATGGTAAATATTGTGTCGAAAACGTTATTCCATACTACGAACCTTTAATACCCGCCCAAAAAAGAGATAGACATTTATATTGGTGCAATTTTACTTTACCAAATGTTTTAAGTAATAGAAAAGCCGAAAATTTTATTTATGCAAAAGTTAGCGAACTTTCTAAATTTCACGATTTTGATTTTACAAAATATAAAGGTGAACAAAGAATAGATAAAATGGCTCGTAACTTAGTTGACTATGAAGCTGGTAAAACTATCTTTGAAACCGCCTTAGGTATAATTAGTAAATCAAAAACTGAACAAACAATATTGTTTTAAATTTATAATATGAATAAGAAAATTAAAGTTAAATATTTAAAACTTGGCAGAGAAAATATATGGGGCCTTGCTCATTGCGGACTTAATCTTATCGAACTTGACATACGTTTGAAAGGTAAAAAGCACCTGGAGATATTAACTCATGAAAGTTTACATATATTACTTCCCGAACTAGAAGAAGATGACATCGTGAAGCTCAGCGTAATATTAACAAAAACTTTATGGTCGGAAGGATATCGGAAAATAGATAACAATAATGATATGCAATTACAAGATGGAAGTAAGTAATATTATCCACAAAAGATAACTTAATGTAGAAACTAACCAACAAATAAAAATATGAATTACGAAAAATTTAAACAAATTATTGATTTACAAATAAGTCATAATAATAGAGTAGATGAAATGTATAAATTAAAAATTGATATAGTAGAGTTCTTTGATGAAATTACTAGAGTTACTGAATTGCTTTGGACTGAAGTATTAACCGATAATGGAGATTATCATTTATGTTATTACCTATACGAAATGAATGGTATTAATGGAACTCCCGATCTAAACGAAGAATATAAAGACACAAGAGAACTGTATGATTATTTAATAGAAAACAAAGGATTCAAATGAATAAACTAATTGAGGTATTTAAAGAATATAAAAAACAATTAACGTTAATATATGTTTTTATGTTATTCACTGAACTTTCAATTTTATCAACACCTTTCTTATTAGGTAAAAGCATTGATGGTTTGATTGTTAATGATTGGTTTTGGATATTGCTTTTAGGTGTTTCATATTTTTTATCAAACTTTTTTAATTACAAACGAATGGTTTATGATACAAAAGTTTATAACACCATTTATAACAATATTGCATTAAAGTTTCTTAAAAAAGATGATGTTGATGTTTCAACTAAAATAGCCAGAACAGATATGGCACAACAAATTGTTTTTGTATTAGAAGGTTATGTAAATTATTATATCGCAACAATTGTAACCATAATCGGTTCGCTTATTTTTATATTTTCAGAGAACTGGCAAGTTGGTATACTCGTTAGTATTTCAATTATCTTTATTGTGAGTTCAGTATTTATACTTTATAAAAAAATAAAACAAGGGATCATTATAGCAAATAATCATTACGAAACAAAAGCAAAATCAATTGAGTGTGGATATGCAAGTTCTGAATCTTTTTTTAATAGGAGGGGGAAAATAGAAGTATGTCAATCAACCATACAAGGTAAGAATTGGTTTTTAATTAACAGTATTAAATATATTTTTTTAATTTTATCAATTATATTATTAATCAACACATCAAAAAACATTACAATAGGAAGCATTATAACTGTATATTCTTATGTAAATAACTTTTTAATAGCATTACTATCAGCACCAGTTGCAATTGAAATGGTTTTAAGAATCAGTGATGTTTTAAAACGCTTAAATTAAACTAAATGAATACAGCAGAATTTAACAAAGTAATTGAAAAAAGAATTGATTTGATTAAGTTAATTATGTTATCGAAAGGCAAAGAATATTCTACCGATTCCGATAAGTTCCATAATTTTAAGCAGTCAGTAGGTATAAGCTTTCATACATGCCCCGAGAAGATAGCTTGGGAATTTGCTGTTAAACACTTTCAATCCATTAAAGATACTTTAGATGCTGTTGATAATGGAGCTGTAAATTATACCGATAAATATATTGAGGAGAAAATTGGTGATGCAATTAATTATCTTATTCTTATTGAGGGGATGCTTAAAGAACGTTTATATAACAAACATATCGATAACTGATATAAATGTAATTACATTGTGATTACTTGACTAAAGCAAAAACTAAACAGGATACTCCAAATATAATACTTATTCCTTTTAACCGCTTTTGTTTTTTAACCTCCAGGTTTAATCCTTTCATCTGAATAGTTAGTGATTTGTTTTCTTCGTCCTTAAACTTGATTATACTTACTTGATTTCCGATAATACTTTGTAACTTATCTTCATTCTTTTTATAAAGTTTAACCTGGCTATCTTTAAAAATTAGTTGTTGCTGGCATAATGAATCCGATAAATAATATGCTTCAGCTTTATGATATTGTTTTGCTAAAAACTTAGCTTTATCGGAACTAAAACAAATTAAAGTATCTTTGTTATTTATAATTAAACTTTGAGAATATGCTGTCAAATTCAGCAACAAGGTTATTATTATTAAGCGTATCAATTTCATTTACTTTGGTTTTATATTTTATTATTACAGTTTGTTTTTTATTCTCTAATAAGTTTAGTTTCTGAGTGTATTTATCTATAATAACTTTGTTTTTTTTAATATCGGAATATAAGCTATCATTAACTTTATTCAAACTATCAATTTCTATTCTATAACCTTGTATTATTCCTAATTCGTTATAAGGAGAATAAAGAAACCACAATATCAATAAATGAACACATAATGTTATTAAGCACAAAATTACCGATTTATTGAACATTACAATTATTTTCTTGTACTGAATTTATCAATAGTAGTCAATCCTAAACAACCAAAAGCTAATGCAGTTACACATTCAACTAAGGTGTCCGATGGCTTTATGTGCTCGGGTGTAAACTGATTAGCAAAAAGAGTGCTGCATAGCATAATAGTACATATAAGACCACATACTCGTTTACTCGATACCGATCCTGTTTCATCTGCTAAGATTTGTTTTATAAAATTTTTCATTCTTTTTTTCCTCTGCTTTTAGTTATCTTTGTTTGTAGTTTTTCGATTAACATCTCAATTCTTTGCTCCAATAATTCTATTCGTTTTTTAAGTTCGTTGATTTGATCTTCGTAAATTGTAATTACTTTGTTATTACCTGAAGCTTTTAATTCGTTTCTACTTTTGAAGTAATCCCAAACATCCTTTCCTTTGAGTACGCCTATTAAGGCGACTACTATGCCAATAATAGAAACCTGGTCCATTTTAAAATTCTTTTAATAAAGTATAAGTAAAATTTAATTTTTTTGATTCCTTAGCCAAAGTTAAAATCTTTTTAAAATCTGCAGGATTATTCAGCACTTGACATCCAGCACTCCATTTATCTATTATAGTAGATATTGATTTTTCGTTTGCCCTGTGTATATTGATACCAAATAATCCCGTGTCTAAAGTTTGATTTTCTTCTGCTTTATCATTTAAGTTTTTATCACGATAAACAGTTACTGGCTTAACTTGACAAAACGCTTCATACTTTCCTTGATGCATTCCTATTTTCCAAGTATCAACGTATTGACTAGGTTTTAATAATGCAGAACCTTTTGGATTTAATAAGTTTTTTAACCAATGAACGCCTGGATTAGTAGTGCAAGTAAACCATTCTATTTTATTATTATTAATTACTCCGAATAAGTCATCGAATACATTAGGCAAGTCAGCATTTGAACGTATGCCAACAAAATTAATATCACTAAACCATTTGTAATTGTTTAATAAATATTGTGCTTTTATTTCTTCGATAGTATATTTTTTCATTTCTTATGTTCTAATTGTTCAACTCTTCGTTCTAAACTATCATGCTTAACATCCTGGACCATTACCATAGTTTTAATTTCGTTAAGGTCTTTACTCATCTTCATCAAAGCATTAACCCCTAATGCTCCGATAAAAGATAAGATGGCTATCAACCCCGAGACCAGCCATAAGAGAATGTCAAATTGTGTCATATATTAATTAAGTTCCATTTATTATTATTCCACGAATACATTTTACCATCACTAGGATAAGGTATTGGTGCTTCCCATTTATAGTTTACTAAAATCCAATCTTCGTATGGCTTAGGTGAAATAAAAACATTATTCACACTATCATAACTAAATCCTATTCCAGCAAAAATATTTCTAAAGTTAGAATTATAAGAAGTTTGTTTTATTGCATCGTAATCATAAATACTTTTAATATTTAAAGAATCTATAAAATCAACTCCTAATTGTTCAACCTCAATTCCATTGTTAGTAATAACTTCATTATCAATTACGATTACAGCTATTACAATGTTATTTTTTATTAATGCAAAATTTGCCATTATTGAAATTTATATTTTATTATTACTATTCCAGAGCCACCATTTGCACCAGCTAATGCAGATGGTAAAGCAGCACCTCCGCCTCCACCACCTGTATTTGCCGTTCCAGCAATAGCAAGTATATTAGGACTAATATTTCCACCTTTACCTCCACCACCTAATCCTCCATTTCCACCTGAGCCACCAAATCCGCTACCACCACCTCCACCAGCATAATATGTAGAAGTTCCTGAAATTGAATTTGCTAAACCAACTCCACCAACACCGCCAACAGTAGAAGTAACTGCAGCTAAACCAACTCCACCAGCTCCACCACCACCACCGCTTCGGCCAAATACACCAACTCCACCACCGTCATTTCCTTGCCCTACTGTTCCTGTTCCGCCTAAAGTTCCAAAATTACCAGCACCACCACCACTACCTCCATTTGAGGCATTGCCTCTACCACCTCCGCCACCTCCTATTGATGTTAAAGAATTAAAAGTTGAATCATTACCATTAGTTCCATTTGCATTTGATACTCCTGGACCTCCAGTTCCAACAACAACCGCATAACTTTGTACAGCAATAGCTAACCCTGTATTTGTTAAATAACCACCAGCTCCACCACCGCCACCTAGACTATTATTACAACCTCCACCTCCACCACCGCCAGCAACTATTAAATATTCAACTGTTGAATCAGTTCCTAATTGAGTAACTACAAAATTAGCACTCGAATTAAAAGTATGTATTTTATAATCACCACTTGTAGTTATAGTTCCACCTGTAGCAACTGTAAAAACTGCTGCCGAACCTTGGTAATAAAAACTATTATACTTACTGATTTTCATTATTGAACTATGTTTAAAACGATTGTAATTTGTTCAGCACTTGTTGGAGTGTAAACACTTTCTAAAGTTACTACACAAAAAATGTGAGCAGAACTTAAAGTAGGCACTACACAAATAGGTTTGCTAATATCATTAGTCGATGTTTTCTCATTAGTTGTTGCCGCCCAATTAGTATGTTTTATTTTACCTAAAAAGTGCTTTTGATTTGCAGCAGTCGGAACGAAAGCAGCATTATCAGCAGCAACTGTAAATGATTCTGAATAAAAATTCAAAGTCAATGAAGGAGTTGAAGCTGGATTAGAACTTATTATCGAACTATTTACAATTACTGAATTACCTAAGTCAGCATCTATTGTTATCGGAATTACTATTCCATCGCCTGACAATACATCGCCTATTGAATAAGCTGTAGTGTTAGCGGGTCTTGTTATTGTTCTTTTACTTACCATTTTATTTATATTTTTAAATTATTAATTATTGAACTGTTGGATTTGTTATCGGAATACTACATGCATCCCATTCAAATATTGCACTAAATTCTACGTCAAAATACCACCCCGCCACCTCATCATTAAAAGCATCTACAAAATCAGTTAAAGTTGCTTCAGTATTTATCTTAATTATTTCATCGAATTGATATTGTTTAAAATAAATTAAAGTATCTAAACATATTTGTTTGCAGTCCGATAAGACCTCTAATTGATTTCTTAATCCTTTCTTGCTTTTATCACAAATATAAAATCTAATAACAGTTACATCACTCGTTCCACTAATTCGATTAGGTTGCAAAGTACCAAATAACATAGGATAATGAATAGACTGACCGCCATTTAATTCATCCCAAGGATCGCCAAAAAACCAGCTCTTAATTTGTTTGTGAGCAGTGGCATAACTTTCTATCGCAATTACCAATTTGTTTAATGTAAGCATCTATTTTTTTCTTATTTTTTTTAATGTACTTTTTAATTTCACTCTTTGTTTTCTTTCTTATTGCCATACTGGATTATCTCGGTTATCTTGTATATTACTATAATCTTTTTTACCTAAAATTCTCGTACCTAAATAAATGTCTACATCGTAAGCATTTCGTTCAGGGAATATATCTGCTCCTGTATTATTATTGTAAGTTGGATAAGTAGAGTTATTATAGTTTAAATATTTTATCATTCTATCCCCGTACATCTCACCATTTGTTTTCCAAATATTCATTAAATATTCCATGTCGTTAGTAGGTATTGGTTGCCCGTTATCACTACTATTAGTCATTATGCCTTTGTTAGCATATCGGAATTTAAACGTTGGTGAACTTTCATACATAATATAATGCACCATCATTTTTAAAATGTAGTTATCTATTAATGTTTTGTAAGCTGCTGGAATAGTAGTTGATGAATTTATATAAGCTAAGATGTGAGTTTCGATAGTATTATATAAACTCGTTCCCAATAAAGGAAGTATGTATTTATCTTGCACCAATTCAATAACTGGTGTTATCTTATCGTACTCCGTGTTATCGTCAATAACCGAATGTCTAATTAAATAATCTTGTCCTATCCAAAGTGTTGCCATGTTATTTCTTTTTACGTTTTATCCTAGTTTCACCTACCCAAATATGGCGGCACCAAGGCGTTGTTTCAGTTCCATCATTATAAAATCCACCTCTGAAATCCCAAGCTGATTCTCCAAACTCGTTGGTAAAAGCATCTATTTGTTCGTAGGTTAATCTTCGTGCTACATTTTTTCCATCAACAGTTTCTCGACCACTTGTTTCAATCATCATTTGTAAACAGAACTCCCTTGTTGTTGGTAATCTTTTTGGACCACTTACATCAGGTCTTTTATCGTATTTATAAACTGTATAAATTTCGGTCTCGTATTCTTCAGTATCTTTATCTAAACCTTTTTCGGTTGGTGTAAATATTCCATCTAAGAAGCTACCTAGTTTTTTTTTCTCTAACCAAGTTATTTCAGTATTTATTTTTTCAATATCTACATTTAATGCCTTAGCAAGTTCTTCAGGTTTAGCAAATGGATTACCTTTAAATTGGTTAAGTATTGCATTTCGTAAATCAGTAACTGATAATTGTAATCTATTGGCTGTATATAATTTTTGTTTAGATAATTCGAATCTTAGAACTTGTTTTGAATCTTTAAAGTTTACATATTCAAGGTCTATTATTTCGTCATCATCATCTACATCTACAGCATTTGCTTTTACCCATTCAATAAATCTTTTTTCTTTATCATTAGATTGTTGAACTTTTACAACCTCATTATTCATTTCTTCTTGAGCTATTCCTAAGAACGTTAAAGCATCCGCATCACTTAATCCAAATCCTGTTTTAATCATTATTAATGCTTGATCCGCTGTATAATCACCCTTCTTTAACTTGTTGGCTATATTAAAAAGATTTTGTCTTTGTCTTCCTGTTAAGTTTTTAAGATGTTCATTAACCTGTATTTCTTCTTGTATTACAGTTGCACTCGGAGTACCAATTTCTGCAGCTTCAATCTTTAATCCATATTTTTCAATAATATAATTCGTTACAATATTAGGGTCTCTCGCATTTAAAGCATTGATAACATTTTGATTTTCTAATGGCAGTTCTTTGCCTATTGGCTGAACTTGTTCTACTTCAAATGTAATATCTAAACCAGTCTTTAGTTTAAACATTTTATCAATAAACTTATTAAATGCTACTTGTTCAATCTTAGCATATTCGTTAATAAATAATTCATGTGCTAAATCTAATTCGTTACGATCTCCTAAAGTACCCTCAGTTTTGATTTTAAACAATACTCCTGGCACGTTATGTCCTGTTATTATCTTTTGTTGGTTTCGTTTATTTAACGCTTCGTATTGGTCTGCTAAACCAGTAGGAGTTACATTTACAACTTCTGCTCCTTTGCCATCGGGATTAGTAAAACTTAATACTACCTTGCCAGCATTTTGTGTACCTTGATGTTTCTCTTGAAAACGTTCTTTGATATCTTCTTTAACTTCAGGTGTTAATTTACCACTAAAGAAAGTTATAATATGACCAGCACTAAATCCATTCTTTACTAAAGAGTGAAAAAAGTTACTAATCTCAATATCGGTATTAATGTCTAATAGAACGCTTGAATAATCGGGTGAAGGGTAAAGTCCATCTAATTCATTTAACGAAGGTGTAAAGTCCTTAGAATAGTAAATTGAGGCACCTATAAACCCATCCTTATAAAATGGGAAGTAAGTCTTTTTTAAATGGTAACTTTTAGCAGTCCAGTCATCACTATACCAAACTCCGCAATTATCTGCACTTAGTCTAATCTTACCCATGTCTAAATGATAAAACTCAATCGGTTGCCCTATTAAATTTGTAGTTACTTGACATGCGAACCCTCCATAAATTGCTTTATCGGAATCACACTTTTTTCTTAATTCATACCATGAATCAAATCTATTTGCCTTGGCTAAAAATTGTTGAACTTGTGGTAAATCTTGACTAGGTACTATTTTTAATCCGCTAAGATAACGTGCTTTACCTTTTACAATAGCAGCATGCTCAGGATGATTGTTATAAGAATTTAATAATTCTTTAGGGAAGTTATTGTCTTTGCCCCACTTAACAAACTCACCAGCAGTATCAATTTTATAAGTAGGAAGTTGGTTAACATCCATCTTAATAGTAATTATGTCATTATATACTTCTAATTTTTTAGCCATTATAAACTTTATTAGTTGTTGTGCCACCTTGGTATTCAGCAAAGGTTACTGTAGTTAAATCATAACAAGTTGCATAACCCACCTCAACAACATTTAATCCTGCTGGGTTTGTGTTCGAGCTACTTGCTTGTTCGTAAATTGTATATTCATAATCCCCTACTGTCAACTTGATTTGAGGGATTGTTGGTGTTGTTGTTTCTACTATTGTAAATTGATTAAACCTATCCTTTTGTGTACTATTATCAATAGGAATAATAAATTGTTTTGTATTCGTTGAAACGTTTTTAAACTCAAATAAAAAATAAGGATTGTTTAACAAACATTTTTCAGTAAGTGTTAAAACAACTGTATTCGAAGTATTTTTGTTTATCGTTATCACTACTTTAATAATGTTTAAATATACAAAATTGTTATTTAAAAAAAAAGCTCAAGCTTACGGGCCTGAGCTTAACTTTAAAAAGTTACTTATTAAGCTATTAAGTTAGCAATTAAAGTACTAGTTACTTTGTAAATTGGAGATATCTCTTTGCCTTTAAAGGAAAGTTTGTGTCCATTCATGTCAGTAATCGCAGTCCCGCTTTCAGTACTCCAAGTCATTAAATCCATTCCTTGATCCTTACCAAATAACCAATAATCTCCGTTAATATCTTCAACCATCATTGTCAATACGTTTTGAGAAACTAAGTGAATTTCTTGAATAACTGTAGAAGTTAATTTTTTAATAGTGAAATCGATTTGTGGCTCGTATGAAATAGTTCCTGAACCTGGAGTATATAATCCGTTAGAACTAAAAAATCCCATTTCCTTATCGAGAGAATATACCCGGTACTTCTTGCCTGTTGCTAAAGTATAAGCTGTAACCACTCCAGCAGCTGCTGTAAATGTTGAACCAGTTCCTGAGTTGTTTTCAAATTCAGTTATATAAACTTTTTTGATGCCACCCGCTCCACCTTTACACGATAAAAATGTGTAGCCGCTTGTTAAAATACACGCCATTTTTTTATAATTTTAATTGTTTATAATAAGGAGGGTTGCCCCTCCATTAAATTTTATCCTACGTAAAGAACATTCATTGCTTGATTCACAACGTGTGCGAAGATTGTCATAATGTTTTTTACAAACATATCTTCACGATTGAAAGCAATTTTGTTAACTTCAAATTTATTGATATCACTTGTTAAATCAGTACACCAGTAAATATAATCTGGGCGAGCTGCGATTAAAACGTTATTTGGTAATGGAACAAATTGTAATTGAACTCCATTGTAAAAATAAGCTTCATTAGGTTGGCCTAAATTAGTTACCGCAAATAAATCACGATAAGTAGCAGTGATGTTATAAACATTTATAAATTGCTTTACGTTGTAAGGACAATAGATATAAGGTTTAACATTTCCAAATAAAACACGAGCAGGAATTGCGTTGTACACTTTCGCCATTTCGGTAGCGATTACTGAAGAGTCTAAAGTAGTTCCAGCCACCTTAACACGAGTTCCTAAATTTCCCCCATTATATATCATACGGGTGGCGACTCCATCAATCAGTGTAGCTGAACCTGAAGCAACTAAAGTTTGTTCTGCAGCACCTACTGAACCTTGACCAGTTCCTGGAGTTAAAGCAGCTACCGCTGTTCTAGTAGCAGTTGTTGCACCATTCCAAAATTTAGTTTGTAAATCTTCAGCAATTAAATTACCATAAGACTTTAATACTACTGAACCAAATTCACTTGATTCGATTTCCCATGCACCTGGCTTCATGCTTCTATTGAAACGTGAAGAACGTAAAGCATTAGGATCAAATTCTTGGTAGTACATTAATTTTGTTGGAGTGATAGCTGTATCAACTAATCCAAAAGTACCAGCTGATGTTGGAGCACCACTTGAGTATGCTGCCATTGTAACTGAATTATCATTCTCAGTAAAGATTGTGTCTGATTTTATATCAGTTGCTAAAGTTACTAAATTCTTATTTACAGTATCATTTGCGAAGAGTATTTCTTCTATGATGGGCGTCACTGCGAGGCCTCTGATATCAACGATTGTAGCGGAAATTGCCATATTTTTTTAGTTTTAAATTGTTAGTTATTTATTAATTATTTTGTTAGTCTAAATTTTTCTAAAGGACTTAATTCTTCCCAATTTTTAGAAACCTTAGTTTCATTTTGAATTGGAGTGTTTAAAATTTCATTTACTACTTTGTTAAGTAATACAACTTGTTTTTTTAAACTTACTAATTCACTTTGTAATGATACTTGAACTGCACTCATTTGGTACATATCTTTTTTCATTTCTTCAGGAACTAATGCTTTTTCTTTTTCTTTTTCTTCAGGAGTTTTTGCAGTTTCTACTTCTGCTTCTTTACTTGCTATCTCAGCTACTACTCCACTTGCAATAGTTACGATGTTGCCATCTTCCATTGTGTATTCGCCATCCATTATTGGAGTAGCTGTTCCACTTGTAATGTCCATGATTGCAGTTCCGATAACTAATTCCCCATCATAAGCAAATACTAAACCATCAACTGTTTTAGCTTCTTTCATTTTAACTTCAGGAGTTTGCTCAGTACTTGGTTTTTTTTCTTCAGTTGGCATTGTAGCGGGTGCAGCAACTGGATTAAGACCTTCTAAGGCCACACGTTCATCAACACTTAATTTAGTAATGATAAAGTCTTTAATTTTTGAGATAACATTTGTTTCCATAATTAAATAATGTTTAAAGTTTTTAAATTGTTTATTATTTTTATTATTTGTTCGTCTGACATAGTTACTTTTTTTACTTCAGCAGTTTTAAATAACCCATCAATCGAAACGCCATTGACTTCACCCGACTTAATTTTTGTCCATACATCATCACTTTCAACCTTTCCCGTAAGAAACCAAGTTCCTTCTGGCAGTCCTTCGAACCCTTTAGCTGTTGCAAATCTTTCATTGTTTAATAATACTGATTCAAAAAATGTAACCCCTTCTATTAATTTACTTGAATGCTCAATATCTACAGCACTGCTTAAATTATCTTTAACCCATTTTTGTTCTACTAATTCAATCGTTTCTTTATCGAACATTAAGTTAAATTCCTCACCCGCTATATTCCGATAAATTAATTGATTAGGTATAAGTACGGGAGTAAATATAATTCTTTTGTCTTCGTTTTGAATTGCTAATTTGATTTCAGATTGTTTATTGAACTTAATCCAATTTATTTGGATTGCTGGATCACTTACTAAACTAACTGTCTTTAATCCCATCTCTGAATCTTCGACATCTATTATTGCTTTCTTTATTGGTAATTCCATATTGTAATAATGTTTAAATTTTAAATATTGTTTATCCATAAGTGGATTCCGATACTAATTTGTTTACTCGGTTTGTAGTACTTCGGTTTTCAGTTTCAACAACGTATGCTTTAACAGGAGCAAAGTTATTATTTTGATTACCACTAAAGGTAGTTGACTGCCCTTGACCTGGTCCATATATTGCTGGAGCTTGACTTGTTGTTGGTGATGCGTCTGCTGCTGCTGGTATTCCACCCGCTGTAGCTCCACCTTCATCAAATTGTGTAGCATTTATGGCAGCTATGTTAGCGGCTGTTGTTGCAACTAAAGCGACTGCTCTTATTGCAGAAAGTATTCCTAACGTTGGATCGGGTATTGCGAAGATAGCACCTAACCCTAAGATACCATTTAATATTGCAGAAGCTCTATTGAATTTCTTTTGTGTTTCAAATTGTTTACGAGCCAAGTCTTTTTCATCAACTGCCTTTTGTTCTAATATTGCTTTTTCTTCTTTAGAACCTTGCCTTACATTTTTTAATTTATCGGCATAAAGTTTATTATTTTTTTGTGATTCCTTTAGGTAATAAGTATCTGATAAAGTTTTTTGAACTGATAAAGTTGTTTGAGCTGCAATGTTTACCGATTCAAGTATATCTTTATGTAATTGTGTTTTTCTTGCTTTTTCATCTGCTTCAGCTTTTTTATCTGCTTCAGTTTTTTTATCCCTAGCAGCATTTTCTAAAGCTTCTTTTTCTTGTAAATATTTATTTGTAAGGTTGGTAGTATCTAAATTTAATAATTTAGCATTGGCAATATTAATTTTATAAATTTCTTCTAAATGTGCTTTTTCTTTAATTAATTTTTCTTGGTCTGCATTTTCTAATATTGCTTTTTCTTCTTCAGAATCTTTTTCAACATTTTGTAATTTTATGCTATTTTTAGTTTTATCTTTTTCTAATTCTAATTGATAACCACTTTCTATTATTGATAATTTAGTTTGTATAACCTTTATTGCTTCTGCTTTTGCATCATCTGCTATTTTTTTATCATCTGCTGCTTTTTTATCTGCTGCTGTTTTATCTATTGCAGCTTGTTTAACTTTATAATCTTTTTGTATTTGTGCTATATTTTCTTGTAAAGTTATTTCAGCTTGAATTAATGCTTTATTTTTTGTTGCTTTACTTGCTTTGCTTTTATTTATATCTTCAATTAATTTATCATTATCAAATTGTGCTTTTGCAATAGATTGTGTTTGTTCACTTTTTAAAGACCTTACATAAGATTGTTCTTTTGCATTTTCTAAATCAGATAATAACTTTTTTTCATCTCCAGCTCTTTTATCATTATATGATTTATTTTTTTCTGCTTTATCTTTTAATGCAGCAGCATTTTCAGTTATATCAATTCTTTGTAATTCTTTTTCTTTTTGAGCTAATTCAATATTTGATTTTAATTGGTCTTGAAATTTTAAATTTCCATCTTGTGATTCCTTAGTAACTTTTAAATTTTGTATTTCTAATTTTATTGATTCTCTTTTTAAATTATTTATTTCTTTTAAATTATCTCCACCCTTAGCTTCTAAATCTTTTATTTTTTCAGCATTTTTTGCAACATCTATTTGTCTTGCAGCATAATTTTTATTACTTGTAATTACTTCATCTGTTAAATTTTTATACTTTTCCATAGCTGAATTTAAATCCTCTACGCTTTTAGTTTGCTCTTTTGTAGCTCCTGTTAAATCATCAGAAAGTTCAATTACTTTGTCAAAATTATCATATAAATATTTTAAACCTTCAATTATTAAAAATATTGGAATAGCACTCATTGCAGCACCAACACCTTTAAACCCTAATTTAATTTTATCGAAATCAAAAGTTCCTAAACCATCACCTAATAATCTAAATGAAGATGTTAGTTTCTCAACTCCACTACCTTTTAAACTTTTAGTTGAATCATTTAAGTCCTCAACCTTATCTTTTAAATCAGCTAATTTTTGACCAACTTTTTTTGCTTGTTCAGATGTATCCCCAAACTTTGCCGACATAACAAGTTGCTCATCTCTTAAATCTTTTGTTGCTTTTTTTAAATCTTTAAAAGATGTTATTGTTCTTTCTACTCCATTGACTGTTATGTCAAAACCTATTTTTTCAGTTGCCATAATTATATTATAAAGACGTTAGTTGCATTTGATTTAATTGTTATTATTGAATATTGCCCTATTATTATTGTTTGTGGTAATGCTGCTCCATTAAGCGTTTCTGAAGCCACCCCGTATAACTTTACTAGGTTAGCAGTTGCATCTGTTCTAAAGAATGTGAACTCGTAATCAATAAATAAAGTAGGGTCTATTGTTATATTTATATTTCCAGCTGTTGCACTTACATAAAAAAACGTACAACTTCCATCAATGGTATAATTAGCTGTTATGGTTATTGACTTTTTTACTAATTGACTTGCGTTTACTTTTGCTAAATAAGTACCACTTGAATTATCTATTGTAATGGCATCCGATAAGTTTATACCACCGCTTGTTATTGTGCTTGTACTTGATAAATTAACCCCTGTAAAATTACTTATTGATGATTCTATAACTACATTGTTTGAGTTCGTTAGCGTAACGCTATTTGCCCCTGAAGCTACAAAGTTATTATCGCCCCCTACTATATTGCTATTGTAACCAAAGTTTATATTACTTCCATTTGCAGAACTTAAATTTTGCATTTGTGCTAAACCTTTACCGTCCCCATCCCCATCACTAAAATCAATATCGTTATCAGGAACGAATACAGCATAATCAGTTAACTTTAATAATTCGACCATTGTCGATTGTGGCTTCATAAAGTTGTAATCCTTTATCGCATTTACTATATAATACCCATCATCCCAAACTACATTTCTAAAATCAAAGTTCTTAATATCGTAAGCACTTAAATTATAATATCGCCTTTCAATCTTTGAGTTCTTATCAGTTAACTGATTTATCATTTTAGAATAAAACCTATTATACAAATTGTTATCGGTATAAGTCGCTTGAGGATAAGTATAATAAACTTCGTGAGGTGTATCCCAATTTAATGTTAAAGTAGGATTATAAGGATTATCGCAATCCCCAGCAAATGGATAGGTAGTATAAGTTGTTGAGGTATTCCCGTTTGTGTACCATAATTTCCAACTGCCATAATTCATAGCAATTAAACCGCCATAATAAAGCGATCTTATATTTGATTGTATTGGACTAATAACACCAGCTTCTACTTTATAAATAGTTGGTATGACTAAGCCATTTACATAGTTACCTTTTAAAGGAGTACCCGAATAAATTACACTTACATCTTTTGTTTGATTAATAAAATCATTATCGACATACTCTATATGTTTACCGAAAGTTTCTTTATAATCTTTTTGATACTTATCGTTAAAATAATCTGAATCTTCTTTATACTCTAATTCATATCGTAAAAAATCAAGTTCACCTATTGGCAATACTTCACGCTTCATTGAGTAATCACGCTTATCAGACCAGTCTATTGAGCCACTATAAAAATTCTCCCTATCTTCAATAAAGTAATTGTATTCATTTGTTTTATCTTGCACCATATAAAGATTATGCAATTTAAACTCCGACATTAACCAATCTATTTGTTTAATATTTATCGGTAATACTTTGTTCAAATCTACTAAGTCATCTTCATCAATATTTGTATTTACATAATTACCTGAGAAAAATGTTTTTGCACTTTTAACCTTTGCTGTTACTTGAGCTGAACTTGCTGCAATAGGATTATATAAAGGACCAACATCAAAAAAAGCAAATTCTAAATTCCAACCGATATCGACTTTAACATCTAAACCGCCATATAAAGCAAATGCTGGTAAAGATATTTTACGTTCTATATTTCCAATACTTAAAGGATAAAAAGCATTAGGATCAAAAGCAACAAATGGATTAAATACAAATTCTTCATAAGCAACAACAACGTTATTAACTTTTATAGTATAAAATATTTTTCTATTATTACCTAAAAAAG
>Ga0208975_1000192_pt1 | contig 32806 bp, 63 predicted proteins | sample GreLakmeER78MSRF_FD_187700 | JGI IMG/M metagenome (GOLD analysis project Ga0208975, IMG submission 187700) | Freshwater lentic microbial communities from great Laurentian Lakes, MI, USA - Great Lakes metaG ER78MSRF (SPAdes) | ecosystem: Environmental > Aquatic > Freshwater > Lake | place: Great...
GTTTCCCAACGCTACCGCCTAGACTTTTGAACCGCCCCCTACCACACGACTCGGCCCTGTTGGTCAAACTGCACCCGCTCAGCTTGTCCTAGATCCGTTCGTGTCTTGATGTCGTGGCATCCATTGGGGGCGCACAACACCTGGCAGTTATCCGCTGTGTCCTCGCCACCCTTATGTAACGGTGTGATGTGGTCTAGCTCGAAGCCATGAGGGAATGCAACCAACCTGCTGCACATAGCGCAGTGAGGATTAGCGCTCCACACCGTCAGCCTGCGCCGCTGTAGCGCTCTGCCTGTGATGCGCTTAGGTTCCTGCTTCATGTTCACGTGCCCGCCGCAGTGTCTAGGAGACTCGACAGTGCACGTCCCACGTCACGTGATGCGGCCCATGTGGGTGTAACCGCTTGCCCTGCGTTTCGGAAATGCAAAAAGCCACCAGGTGAGGGTGGCTTGTGTTTGTTTAGAGCATGCAGCAGCTTCTAGTGCGCTGCTCTCTTTTATGTTTGGCCGAGAACACCTCGGCTATATCGAGCGACGAAACGATAGCACATATTCGGCGGCTAGGCAATCAGTGAATATTGCGCCACCAGCGCCTACATATTTCGTAGAAATGGAGTGCGCACATAACAAGAGACGCCGCCGCCATCGACTTGGTAAGGAATGAGGCCCCGCCAACATATTCCGCAGCCATCCACACGTTTGCAATCACCAGGTGCGCATGGAACATTAGCGTTGAATCATTACTCATTCAAGGCTCCAATCTTTTCTGCACTGACCAACGCTGCCTCGTGTTTCGCCCTGCTGATCCATGCGTTCATCCAGTCAACCACAGGCATGTGTTCCTTTGCGAACTGCCTATCGATGCGTTTCTTTCCCGTGCCCCGGCATGTTTGGCATTCCGCTTTCTCAAGGACCGGTGTGCCCTCTATGACTCTGCTGCCTAGGCCATTGCAGTCGGTGCAAACGTCTGAGCGGGTGAATGCGAGCAGTGCCGATGCAATGTCCACGGCTGTACGCGGGTGCAGCTTAGGAAATTGAACCGTTGCCCTGTGCGCCATGCGGCCTGCACATTCGCGTGCGGCTTTGTTGTCGCCAAGCTCAAAGCGCAGCAATAGCGCCCCGAGGTAGTCAGTCTTAGACGCAAGGCCAACCGCGCCAATTACATCTAAATCACTGAAGTTTGTGCGCTCGATGCTGCGAAGGTTGCTGCTGCGGATCGCGCTTGCGTATCTTTCTACGATTTTCAAGTTTCACGACTTTCGCCCCGTAGTGCCCTGATGCGATATCGATGCTTTGCCGACGCGCTTATCGGGCGCGATTTTACAACAGCATCAAAACTGATAGCAAGAATCAATCAAACGAGTTGAAAAAGTGCTTGCATTGTCTTGAATGCGCATATACAGTACATACATCGACAACATGCAACCAAACGGAGCAAACACAATGAGCAAATACGAATCCCGCATCACCCGCAACAAAGACGGCGAGTTTTACGCGTCGATAGTCCGCATCGACAGGGATGGGCAAGAAAACGTGATCCACGGCTACAAAGGCCGCCACTTCGCCACCTTGAACGCCGCCAAAAAATCGACCGGCGCATACATTGCCAAACTTTCCGCATGAAACCAGCCGGAGCAAACAACATGACCACAACAGAAAAAAACGCCATCATCTCCGCACGCCTGCTGTCATACATCAACAGTGGCGCGACGATTGAACAGGCATTCGGCTATGTGTTCGGCCCTGGCTGGTACGAGTGCTTGATAGATGAGCTTTACACCGAACTTCGGGCAAAGGCAGCAGCATGAAATCAGACCTTACATACAAAAAATCCGGCCTGTTTACCTTGTTTCTGCCGGAAACATCAGCGGGCTATGCGGCATGGGCTGAACTGGCGAAGCGGAACGACGGCACAGGCAAGATTTTTACAGCCCACCTCGATCAGACTTTGCGCCAGTTGCGCAAAACTGGTTACTCAGTCGCAGCCGCTAACAAAATTAGCGCGAATGACGAAATGTCAGAAGATGAATTGTTAGCGGAATTACTTGACAACACTTGAATGCGCATATACGTTACTACTCATGGGCAGCAAGGTGCTGGCCGCAAACAGGAGCAAACACAATGGGAACTGAAACAGCAAAACCGGCTGATCTCACAGTAGGCGACACAATTCTATTGAATGGACAAACTTACACAGTTGGCCGAGACACGGTGCAAACTGGTATTTTTGGCACCACTGTTCGTGGGCTGCGCATGGAGGCAATAGAGAGAGTACTGTTCCATAAGTTTCACAAAGGTGAATTTCTTGGATTTGTTTCTCAACCATGAATAGGTTATTTCCAAAACGGAAATAACCACTAAACAAACAAGAGCAAAGACCGTGACAAGTGCCGACTGCATTAATACCCACCAAGCCGCTCAATTTATGGCCCGAATGATTCCTTTTCTAGCCACCGGCTTGAGCTTGGAGGAAGCTGGGAAAGCCGTTTTGGACAGAGATCGTGAGCTGATGAATAGCACGCTGGCTGCTACTGAAGAAGGCGCGGCAATTCGTCGCTCTCTGGCAGAAGGCGTTTACTCGTCTGTTAGGGCGCAATGACTGAACAAAAACAACACGGAGGCGCACGCCCTAACTCAGGCCCGAAGCCGAAATCAGCCACCGGTGAGCGCATGAAGAATCACGCCATGCGCTGGACTGATTCGGGCTGGTCCGATGTGCTGCTGATCGGCATGGATCGGGTGCGTGAGCTAGTCGCGGCAGAGGCAAAAAAAGCCCGCAAATTTGCCTCAAAAATGCCTTGACATTGCTTGATTAAGCATATCCATTAATACCTATGGACAGCGCAACGCTTCCACCGCCCAGGCGGCACCTGGAATCCTGATAGGAGCAAAAATCATGGCATGGGTATCACAAGAAGACAAAGCAAAAATTGCAGCCGAACTTAAAAAGGTCGTGCCTAGTGGCTGGAAATATAGCCTTTCTGTTCGCGACAAAATGACTATTTGCATGACAATAAAGTCAGCGCCTTTAGATCTTATCCGCGCCTTCAAAGCAAGCGAATATTTCAATCCTGAAACGGCCACAGATATCGAAGTAAGCAATTATTATTGCAGGTCACAAATTGCCGACGAATGTGTCGCTGATGTTTTTGAGTCCATTTTGAGGGCGCTAAACACCGACAATTACGACCGCAGCGACACACAGAGAGACTATTTTGATGTCGGCCATTACGTTAATTTGCGCATTGGTCGATGGGATAAGCCTTTTGTCGTCACTGGCGACATGGCAAAACACAAAGAAAATGCCACAACCTGAAGCCCTAATACACCTAAGAGCCCCAGCCGCGACTAAGGCGGCTTGGGTGCGTCAAAGCCAAGCGGCGGGTATGAAACTATCAGACTGGATAGTGATGCGCGTAGCGATTGCGCTACAACAGCCAGAGAGCGGCAGGCCGCAGGGGTGAGCATTGCCAGACGCGAGGCGGGCGCATCGGGTTGACGACGGTCGACAGGCGGGCCAGTGGGAGCGCATCGGGTTGACCAACTCCAACCCCCTGTGATGGAATTTTTGTCCTCACTTCACAACCAACAAACCGCGCTCAATTAAAGCGCCAAGCGTCCGAGCAATCATCATTGCCTCTTTGTCAATTCGCTCTGACTTGCTCAATCCTTCTTTGTTTTGATCCCACTTTGAGTGGCATCCTTGCCGCATAGGCTGGTCAGCACATAGCGGGAATGCGGCCCAGTCAGGCGCTTTGATTCCCTTGCCTTTGCCAAACGGCGGCGTGTTGGCGTGGGCATGCTGACACCCTTCTGAACCACATTCAGCGCATGGAAGGGCTGCAATGGCTCGACGCAGCTTTTCGCTCTCGAATAGTTTGGTCTTCAGGTAGTTCATTCTCCCCAACCTTCATTCCCGAGCCATTCGGGGTAAACGCTTCGGATGCGCCGGTGGAATATCTCCGCAGCGACAGGGTTATGGTCTAGCTCAACGCGGCTCTCAATGCCGCAGACCTCTAGGATGAAAAGTTTTGCCTTAGAAGGGGAAGCCGCGCCGCACCACCTCATGAAGTCCCGGCTTTGGCACCACATCCCAGCCAGCTTAGCCAGCGGCCCACCTTTGAGTTCTTCGGCTTTTGCTGGCTCTGGCTGCTTTGGTAGCTCATCCTCGCCAATTTCAACCAGCACGCAGGCGAGGCGCTGCCCTGCAGTCTTACCCTTCGCAACCGTCATACGCTTGAAGGCTGCAAGCTCTTCAGGGTCTGATAACCAAAAAGTGACCTTTGCCCCGCCGTTATGTGTTTCCGACCAGCCCGCCAACATGACCTCGCCGCTAAATGTGGGATTCATTTTTTCAGCGCCGCAATAGCCTCGTCGCGCTCGAGCCGCATGCGCTTGCAGTTTGTGCGCAATGCCTCAATTTCCACAGCTCTTTCCGCCAACTCTCGATCACGCTCGGCGATCATTGATCCGGCGGCCATCAGGATGGATTCCACTGTGTCAGTCATTTGATCACTCCATTGAGTAGCCACACTTTTTGCATTTAAGGCATGGGACAAGTTGCCCGGGGCCTCCTGGGCTCATCGTAACTACGTGACCTCCAGAAAAGTCAGGACGCCCCGTGTACGTCTGGCGGATGGCAACTCCAGGCTGCATTTCGCCGTCACAGCCGCGTCGCCTGCATACACTGCTGATCACTTCACAACCTCCCACGTCGGCATATCCAAATAACCCATGATCGTACGCGCCGCCGCTTCCCAGTCCCAAACAACCACGCACAGCCAGCCGTCGCGCTGCATCCTTGTGATGCGCTCGCGTTGTTCTTTCCCGCAGTTGCCAGCGTCGAACTTGAACTCAATAGCCAGCCCGACATATCCACCGCGCGGTGACGGCATAAAAACATCTGGCACACCGGGCTTGACGCCTTCAGCTTTAAGCTGTGCCGCGACTGCTTTATGTCTCTGCCCGCCATTCGGTACGGCAAACATGGCATCAAGTTCATGCCGCTTTTGACGTACTGCCCAAGAGAAAAACGCCGCTTGATGGTCATGCTCAGACATGGCTTTTCCTTTTCTACCAAAGCTGTTTCATCGTTTCCCGAATGCGCTGCACTTCAGGCAGGCCGCGCCGCTTCTCTAAGCTCTCAAGCCAGGCCCGGCGATCAGCAAGCGTTGGCAATGCAGATATCGCCCTGCATTCGCACTCATGCCGCCACTCGTCAGAGTCGTCGGCGACTTCTCGTCCGTCATGCAACTTTTTCATGTTGTGCCGCCTTCTTTGACTGAGCCAACTGAATACAGTTCGCGCACTGCATCAACCTAGGCGTTGACCTCCACAACCTCCGACCTGTAGTAGGGCGGATCTTGTCGCAGCGTGGGCATCTGAACTCAAGAATCATGCCCGTTCCGACCTGTCTCCAAGGGGCATCTTTACCGCTACGGTTGTTGTCGTCACTGCCCATGTCACTCCTTCACGAAAACACCATTCGGCATCAGCGTTCCTTTGCGGTCTTTGATCGCTTCGTATGCAACGAACAGGCAGCCAGTTAGATCTATGCCTTTGATGGCGCAGTAATTTATAAGGCACACCAAGACATCGCCGATGCCGTCCTCCACGCCATGCAAATCACCCTTGATTTCTGCGTCTGCAAGTTCGCCCATTTCTGAAAATGCTTTCAGTAACTGGGTGTATGGTTTTGCGTTCTGAATAATATTCCTCGCCTCAGCCCATCGAATTACGTCCATCTCTAGCTGTTTGAATGTGCTCAATTACTTCTCCATGTAGTTAAACAATGACGGCCATTTGCATTTGCCAGAGCTGTGGCCTGATCTGCCGCATTTGATGCAGTGGTCAGAAAATTGATAAACGTTGTTCATGCAATCAAGGCTTTGCGCTGTTAAAAAGCGAGTCCATCTCCGCCACCTTCTCTGACCTGGACGCACCTGAGCGAAGAACCGAATTCACTTTGTTCGTAAGCTTCATGCTTGCAACGCTCATGACAACATCGGCCAGGCTGTATTTCTGGTCAAGGGCAACAACTGACTTACAAAGCGCGAGAACGTTCAGGCCGAGTTTTCTGTCAATTAAAAGTTTGATTCCATAAGATCCAATCAAACCAAATAGCTCGTCATACTGCTGGCGCAGCTTCCCAGGTAGGTGCCCATTAGCGAGCCCGATCTCGAGCCATCCTTTGCCGCCAATTGGGATTGACGTTGTATTCACCATCGTGAAGGCTTCATCACGATCAATGTCGCTAACAATGCACTCGATGGTTTCTTGGCCGAGAGAGCGACAAGCAGCTAGACGACGGTTACCGTCGATAACTTTCCTATCCTGAGTTATCAAAATCGGATACATCAGCCCGCGAACAGAAATTTCATGCATAAGCCGCATAAGGCTTTTGCCCTCTTTGGTTCTCGATGCGGGGTTGTATGGCGTATGACTTAGTGTGTGGATTGGAACTACCAGAATCATTCGGCTCGATATCTCTACATCAAGACCAACTTTGTCAAAAAAATCGATCTCAATGCGTGTTGAATCGAACCACCGCTTTTGCTCGTCATACGCAATGCTTGTTGCTGAATCCAGCATCATTTCTCCCTTTAATTCCTGGATTGTTTTCATGCCGCCTCGCTTTCACGCCACCACTCGATTACTGGACGGTTGTTGATGCCCAGCGCCCATGTGCTTGACCTTGGTGTGTAGCCGTCAACGAAACCTCGCGTTTCCTCGTCAACAACTTCCGGCATTGCGCGTGGAATAAAAGAACGCCTATCAAACCAGGCGGCCCGCTCGCCTTTAATGAAGCCTTGCTCGTAGGTCATAGCTCAATCCTTGATCTTTGTGTTGAAACCGGCCGATATTGGAAAAGAGGCTCTGTGCTTTCGGCCCACATCTGCATAGCGCCGTCGAAGTGCAACGCAACATCGCCGCATCGGCCTTGGCGGTTTTTGCCAAGGCTTAGGCCCACCAACTTCGCCCCGCCGCTTAGCTCACGCGCAGGCCAAAGAAACATCACAACGTCTGCGTCTTGTTCAATTGCCCCGCTGTCACGAAGGTCCGCAAGAGTCGGCTTCTTGTCCGCCCGCTTTTCGACCTCGCGGTTAAGCTGGGAAAGCACAACCACAGCAACGCCGATCTCTTTGGCAAATGTCTTCAGGCCGCGACTTATCTGCTCGATCTCTGCGTTTCGATTCGCGCCCTTATCGAACGACCCAGAGCACAACTGCAGGTAGTCAAGAATCAGAACGGACAATCCTGGAATCTGTTTTGCCTTTGAGCGCACATCAGTAAGGGTTAAGCCCCCTTGGTCATCAACAAAGAAGTCGTCACGATGCGACAACAATTCCTCGGCGGCCTCTGAAACTCTGCCCCACTCATCGTTATTTATGCGCCCGGTCAGGATGTGACCAAAGTCAACCCGGCCAACGCTTGCAAGTGCGCGGTCTCCAAGTTCATCGGCGGGCATTTCCTGACTCAGAAACAGCGTCCTCTTGCCGTTTTTTGCCATCGCCCAACCAAGTGACTGAGCAAAACTGGATTTGCCAACAGCGGGCCTAGCAGCGACGATGTAAAGCCCGCCCGTCCTAAGTCCGCCGCTTAGCATGTTGGTCAGGCCGTTGATGTTTGTCGGCCACCCAGCCTGCACTTTCCCGGCCTGTAGAGCTTCGTAGTGCTCCGTTCTTCTGAGCGCAATGTCAGCAAGTGACACCGGGGCTTGTCGCAATGTTTCCCGCTGCAAGCTGACAAAGGCCGTTGTGATCGAGTCGATCTGCTGCGCCATGTCCCCATCCTGCAACGCAATCTCAGACGCTTTCTCGGCTGCTTTGATCAACTCGCGGCGCTTTGCTTTCTCTCGAACAATTCCGGCATGTCTTGCAACGTTGTTGACCCCGTAGCAGGCATGAGACAGGTCGTTAAGGTATTGGAGTGTGACCTCCTCCTTCTGTTCGGCTTTTAGGCTGTCCCAAACGGCAATCACATCAACGCCAAGCCGCTTTAGATGCATGCCCTCAATGGCCGTAAACACTGTTCTGTGAAGCCCGTCAAAAAATTGCTCCCGGTTAAGTGGCTGCGCCAGCTCAAAAGCCTCGCGCCCATAGGTCAAAAGCGCACCCAAAACAGACTGCTCAGCCTCTAGGCTCCACACTTTCGCTTTTTGCTCTTGCGTCATGCTGCTGCCACCTCTTCGTTGTACTTTCCTTCGAGAACCTTTGCCCAATTTCTGGGGCTCACAAGCCACTCAAGTTCGATCAACATTGGCCGTCTAGTAGGGTCTCGGTTTGGCACTCTCCCGGTCAAAAATTTGCTGTTGCCGACAAAAGTAAAAACACGGCGGAAGTACGCCAAGCCTTGCTCTTTGTTCGTCCAACCTTTGACCGCTGCAGTCTCTCGCCAACGTGCGCGAAGGTGCGCCGCTCTGGCACCGTTCCAAAGGCTCGGTGAGTGACGCGGTAGTGCAGGCAAAACTTCAGCCCACAAGGAAAGAATCTCGAGGTGCGGGCAATCGGGAATAGCTGGCTTTCCAGGCTTTGCCTGCTCCTGCTCAGGAGCGCTCTCGGCCAAGTGGCGAGGGCCAGCAAGCGATAGCTTGCTTATCTCTTCTTTTGGTGTTGGTGTTGGTGTTGGTAGCTCAACGCCTGATGAGCATTCGTTGAGCGTTCGTTGAGCGTTCGCTTCTCTGGACTTAACGGACGCCTGAGCAGATGCCTTAGCTTTCGCTTGTTTGTCCTGCATCTTTGCAATTTCGGCATCGCAACGGGCGTGAGTCCATCCATCGCTGTCCCAATGAAAGAACTCGGCCAGCACGTTGCTGACTTCAACATGGTGGTCCTTCATCCTGATGAGCCTGCACAGAGAATCTATGTGCGGCAAAGCCGCCTCTGTGCGGTAGTAAAGGTCAAGCATCCTTCGATAAGCGAGGTCTTCCATTGGCTCTAGATGTGCCGTGTGAGCCGCGTAGTCGCCCAGATGGAATGGGTAGTAATTCAAAGGCCCAACTCCTGCCGAATGGCCCGCATAGTCTCGACATCACCAAACAGCTCAACTGCTGGAAGAGATGATTCAAGAAGCCTGCGAAGCTCTAGAAGTCTACCGAATGCGTCTGAAATCGATGGGGTTGTTTGGCTTGCCACATCAACTGAGGCGGCTATATCGACCGTTGAGCGCCTGATATCTGGTTGATTCATGCTTGCGTCCTCGCTCCTGTTGAAGAACACCGGCGCGGTGGGAGCTGCACCTATCAGCGCGAGAGCTAATCGCGCCTAGCCGGGTCTATATTCATTATGCTTCGCTCTATTGAATAGAGCAAAGGCTTTTTTCAACAACTGACAAAAGAACAGGGTAAGACGTCGCCGCCCACACAACCCCGTCAAGCTGACCATTCGAGCGCTTGTAGTTCGCATATGGCTCGATCAAGCCGCGGCTCTTAAGGCCAGAAAACAGGGCACCAACTTGGTTCTGGTCAATCAGTTCCGCGCCAATGCAAAGATCGGTCAGCACATGGGACTTCAGCGGACCGTTGTGACGTACTGCAGTCAGCACAAGCGCCTGAGCGCGACGGAATGAGGAATCGTTTTTCATCTCACCAACACCCCAAATCTGGTTAGATAGCTGCACCTAAATTCCGCAAGCTTGTGGCCCTCGCTGCTTAGGACTCCACCAACTACAGGAGCAGCAACAACGTCGCGGGCATCCTCTTTGCAGAAGCTCACAACCTGCCAGCAGTTGCCGCTTGGCGTCCTCCAGCGCTGACCAGGCTCAACCGTCATATCAGCCTGCAATCCGATGCTGAAAAACGCTGGATATGCCCATGGGCTTCGGTGGCGCTTCTTCTTTGGCCGCGTTGCCAAGAAACTCACTTCCGCTGCCGTCGGTAGCACGAATGAAATCGACCTCAACCTTGGCGGAATCAATCAGCGTTTTGCCAATCTCGTTAACGAGGCGTGCGCGGTCCAGTTCGAGCGTCCCAGACTTAACCGCGTCAAGCGTCTCGAATAACTTTTTCCTCAAATCCGCGATGTTGTGATCGCCGCTTTTCTTCTCGCTCATGCTCTTTGCTCCTTTGCCCGTTTGTTGATCTGCCTGGTAAGTACTCCGCGCAGCTGCTGCAACTTGACCAGCTCTGGCGGATATTTGTTGTGCACGCTGTTACGTCGCATAACTTCGGCGCGGTCTATGCACTCAAGACGATCAGCAGTGATCTCGTGCAGCTTTGTCGTCCTCATGCCTTGACGAAATACGACAATGTGACCTTTTGGAATTGGACCATGTGCTTTGACCCATGCATCGACGTGAGCTGGCACCCAGTCCTGACGCCTAACACCGGTGTCCGCAACCTTTACGATCAGGCAACCATCTTTGCAAAGACGCTGCGATCCAATTGGCTTGTGCGTGTGGGGGACATGTCCCTGTTTAAAAAACGTGTTCGGTGCTCCATGGCCGGGGAGCTTCTTTCCCTTGTTCCATGTGTTGTGGCCGGGCGAAAAGCGATTTAGAGCTAGTGCGTTCAGCTGCTGAATTCGCTGCGCCTGAACTACAGCAATTCGAGACGCAGACTTTTTGAGACCCAGCGACTGAGCCATGTTTTGGACGCTTGAATTTGTGCGCCCCATTGACTTAGCAAGTTCAGCTGTGTCGGTGTTTGGATACTCAGCTCTAAGCGTCTCAAGCTCTGATGCCGCCCACTTGGTGCCGCTCAATTTGACAACTCCCTCTGTAGCGACTCCAGCAGTGAATCGATCTTTGGCCTTGGCTTCAGATTGAATCCATCAAGCATGTGCTCGGCCCCGTGCTGAGCGCTGACTATTGGCTCAACCAGCTCAAGCAAGCGGCGCAGCTCAATCAGACGCCTGGAAACATGATGAATCGTCGCGCTGCCAGAAGCATCGCCGTCACCCATCTCATCGGCCATGATCGATATGGTCTTGGCTAGGGTGTAGGTCGGGATTCGAAGAGTCATATGGCCCCCATCAGAACGCGCCGGAGCGCTGCGGCTGTTTTGCTATCGCATGCGGTTGCACGTGACGCGGCTGTAAAAAAGCCTGGTGTGGAGCCAGGCAAGACACCTCCACGGGAGCGGAGATGACAGGAGGATTTAGTTGAATGGTTCATTTTCCAGATGAAGACCGTGGCAAATATGGAAAAAAAGCACGCACTGTTTCTATGCCTGGATTTTTTGTTTCACCTGAACGTATCTTCAAAAGAGTAGTGAACGGGACATTTGATTTTGCTGCAATAGAACGCAGCTGATAAGCCGCTAACTTCTGCAGATTTTCGCGGATCAAAGATGCTTGTGGTATTTGTGTGGCCATGCGCCGCATCATACCGAACGCGGTTTTGCGCGTCAACCGCAAAGTAAACTTATTTTTTCCAGGGCCATGCAACATTATTTTTTGCTGTCGCCCCAAATTCGGTTGACACTCAAAACCGCTTCCGGTACATTCTTTACATGCGCTGCAAACGCAGCAAACCAGGGAGAAGCCAAATGCAAGAGACAACCAGGCAACTTAACCCGCACGAAGCTCCCGTCGGGTTTTTCGCAGTCCTGAAAAGTGAAGCCAAGCCAGCAGATGGCTCAAACATCTGCCGCGCTTGCGACTTGCGTCCTGAGTGCAATAACCAAGAGACAGATTTACTGGCATTTGGCCATCGCTGCATGGATCACCCAGTAATTGCGCTCAGAGACGGAAAGAGTTACGAGCGGGCTGATGGCTGCTCAGTGCTGTTCAAACGCGAGGTGTCGGCATGAACCACCTTAATCAAACCGCCGCGCCGCGCCGCGAGATTGACCATGCGGAAGCGGCAAGGAATTTTGAGCGATATCGAAAAACCCTCGCTCTGTATCACTACAAGGCAATTGCTAACGAAGCATGCAACGAATCAGCGAGGTCGCTATGAACAACAGGCTTTTACACGAAATGCGCGAGGAGCAAGAAGATGAGATTTCATCACGCAACGCGCTTGGCCTCTGGCTGATTGCCGTACTCGCTGTTGGTGCGCTTGCTGTGTTGTCCTACCTCTTGCCGCTGGTGATCGCATGAACGCTGTTGATATGCGCACTCCAAGCGCCAAGACTCTTACTCTGATTGCCACCAAAGATGAAGCGCTGAACAAGCGTGTTGGCTGGCAAGAAAACCAGCTTGCCAAGTGGCTGCGCGACCTTATGCAGTTTGGTCAAGTTGAAGTTGGCTGGCGCGAGTCGTGCGGCACAACTGACGCAACGATGCACCAGTCACGCGCATGGTTTCAAGTGGTCAAGTCTCTGCAAAAAGATGGATTTGTTCTGATCGAAGAGCGCCAAAAACACGGGAACTCTTGGGCCACAAAAGGCGGCGGGTTCTGGGGCAGCATTGTTTACAAATTGGAGGTCGCAGCATGACCGCAGACCGCAAAGACATCGAGCGCGATCAAGTTTGGCTCACCCGTGAAGGCAAGAAGGCCACTGTTATTTCTATTGTGGCTATTGCTGCGACTGTGGCCTGCTGGCTGCTGGCGGTGACTCTGCCGAGGTTGTTTGTATGACCTGGCGCGTAGTTGACCGAATCAATGCGGCGCTGCTGGTGGCTGTTGTTGTTTGTTTGATCGCAGGGGTCTTATGAAAACCAATCTTCTGAAAATGGCACGCAAGAACTTCAACAGCGACTTCGTGCCGATGTACGTGAACCGTCACAACCGTAGGCAGTGGGTCAAGTCGGTTCGTGCTCTTGGCAATAAATGGTTGCTTGCAAAGCCTACACAAACAAAAATGGAGTCCGTATAATGTTTTCAGTTGAGCGCCAAAACGCTCGGGTCTCTCAAACCCACGCACAGAGTCAGAAAAAAGGCCGATGTGCACTGCCTAAAGCCCTGAGAAGCTTTTGGTTCCGAGAGGGCAACGTTTTGGCGTTGAGTGCACATCGGCTTTTGCTTTTGTGCTCTCCAACGGCTGTCGGGAGTTGCAACGATTCCCTATCCTCATGTAATCGGGGGCAGACAGAAATAGACCGGCAGACGGAATACCCACGTGCTAGCCGACCCGGACCTGATGGAGACCAGCCGGGGCAAGTTGCAAGTAAGGTGACATGGACAGGCTTGCAGCGTTTGATCTTCCCTCATTGGACTTTGGTCTTTGATGCACAGAAGAGGCTCAAAGATGGAAGGGCGAGTGACCGTTGATATGGTCACCCCTGTTAGAACCTATGGAGAAAAAGGAGTGGAGCAAATGAAAGAACTAATAGAAGACATCAAGCACGTTTGGCATATTGCAAAGTTTGTTTGGATGGATCGTCGGCATGCTCGACGAGGCGGGAATCCAGACGAATTTCAGTTTTAAGGGTGAAACATGAGCGTAGCCGTAATGATCTTGGGTGAAAGCGGGAGCGGGAAAAGCACCAGCCTGCGCAACCTTGACCCATCAAAAACTTTGCTGATTCAGTGCATCAAAAAGCCATTGCCGTTCAAGGCCAAAGGATGGGCAATTCGCACAAAGGAAAACGGCGGGAATGTCTTTCAGTCATTCGACCCGGCAGCGATTGAAAAAGCCATGCGTGCATCGACGCATGAGGTTGTGATCATCGACGACTACCAAGCGGTGATGGTCAATGAGCTGATGTCACGAAGCGCAGAGCGCGGATATGACAAGTTCACCGACATCGGAAAAAGCGCATGGAACATCTTTAACGCTGCCGGGGCGCTTGCTGAACATCGCCGCGTCTACATCTTGGCGCACACAAACATTGATGAGTTTGGCAATGTGCGAATGAAAACTGTCGGGCGTCTTGTCGATCAGCACTTGGTGCCTGAAGGCTATTTCACCATCGTGCTGAGAACAGAGGTGGTGAATGGCGTTTATCAGTTCAGCACACAGACAAACGGGAAAGATTGCTGCAAGAGCCCTATGGGCATGTTTGAAGAACGATTGATCGATAACGACCTTGCGGCGGTTGATAAATCGATATGCGAGTTTTATGAAATCAAACCACCAACTACTAACTTGAAAGCTGCTTAACTATGCTCAAACTAAATGCACAACTCGCTAAAGACGCCGACAACATCAATGCAGGAATCAAAGAAACCGGCAAGTACGTCGGCACGATTACCCGCGCTGAGAAGTTAGTTTCCAAGGATAAGGGGACTGTCGGCCTTGGCTTGTCAATCAAGACGGATGACGGCCTGAGCGCTGATTACTTGGACATCTGGCACACACGCGGAGATGGTTCAGAACTGTCCGGCCTGAAGACTGTCAACGCGATTCTGTGCTGTACAAAAACATCTGAAGCGCAAGAGGGCCCTATCACTGTTGAGCGCTGGGACAACACGACCGGCAAGCGCGAGAAGACTAGCACAAGCGGTTACCCCGGCCTGATGGGCAAGAAGGTTGGACTGCTGCTCCAGAAGCAATTAGAGACAAACAACAAGACCGGGAAAGACGTTGAACGTGTTGGCATCTTTGCTGTATTCAATGCTGACTCAGAGCTGACGGCCTCTGAGATGTATGCGAAGAAAACAAACCCTGAGCGCTTGTCTCAAATGCTGACAACGCTGATGGCGCGTCCAGTCAAGGACAACCGAAAGAAGGTGGCGGCATTCCCTGCGGGGCATGACTTTGGTCATGCTGGTGAGGAAATCCCATTTGATGATGACATTGCATTCTGAGGCGAGCCATGACATCACTAACCATATTCAATCTTGCAACTGAGTACCGCCAAGCAGCGGATCAACTGGCAGAAATGGACATGGACTTACAAACCATGTCGGACACCCTAGAAGGCATGTCTGGAGACTTGGAAACAAAGGCCACCAATGTGGCGTACATAGTGCGGAATTTTGAGGTATCCGCAGAAGCAATCAAGGCTCACGCACAGACGCAACTTGAGCGAGCGAAGGCAATTGAGAAACGTGCTGACCACCTGCGCGACTATCTGAAGTCATGCATGGAATTAGCAGGCATCACAAAGATTGATTGCCCCAGCGTTGTCATTAGTTTCCGCAAGTCTGAAGCCGTTGTCATCAATGAGCCCGGCCTTGTGCCTAGCGAGTACATGCGTCAGCCTGAGCCGCCCCCCCCGCAACCAGATAAGACCGCAATAAAGGCAGCCTTGAAGGCCGGGGCTGAAGTTCCAGGCGCTCATTTAGATGTGCGTCAAAACCTGCAAATCAAATAACAGTCAAATAACAGTCAAACAACAGTCAAAGAGGCCGGAGCACATGCAAACACTACGCACACAACTGCAGTTCGCACGGATCAAGCTGATTAAGCGCCGCGTCGCTCAGTCATGGTCAAAGCGGAGCAAGCCGAGCGACAAAGAATTCTGTGCTGCGTCGGCCTTGCAGGTGATCGAGGCGAAGGAAAGGGGGCTTTTATGACTGAAGAACTCTTGAGCTGCCCTTTCTGCGGAAAGACAGATGCGCTCCGCGTAGTCGCTGCTTCGCAGGAATGGGACGAGGATTACTTTGGTCTGTACCCCCACAGCGAATCATGGTCCGTGGTGTGCGATGCAAGCCATCCCGGCGGCCCGGGCGGGTGCGGCGCACAAGCTGGGGCCAGCTCAAAGGGGTCTGCCGCAGCGATTGAGTCATGGAACACAAGGAGCAAAGAATGAACCAGATACCCACTAATCAAACTTGGTACCTACTTTATGCAGGCGTGAGCGAAGACGGCATGGGGAAACCTGGCTACGTTGGCCGGACTACTGACATTAAAGAAGCGAAGAAACACTACGAGGAGGTAACCAGCGACCTTTACAGCACCGGCAAAGTTATTGCAGTGACAGATAAGACTGAGGTTCGCATCTTCAGCGACAGAGATTGGGGCAAAGCAATAGCCAGCACAAACCCCTGAAGCCACATCACTTTTGGCAACAAAAATTGTAAATGATGACTGCGGAAGAATTGGATGCGTTGCCAGATGTGAGCCCAGAATTGGGCTTCGTGGATGTATGGGTAAACGACAGGATTGTTTCTATAAAGACAGGCAATACAAGGCCAACAAACCTATTTATTCACGACGGCAATGAGCAGGTTTTCGACCAAAGTGGGGCTGGATTTCTTGTCGGGACTGTGTGCGGAGTTCTTTGCAAAAAAATTGCTACTGAGTCGCCTCAATAAACCCTTGAAGCCCGATCACTTGGGCCGCGAGTTCTCCAGCTTCTTTTGCCAGCTCGTAATGTCTGATTGCGCATTCGCCAAGTAGCTCTCGGGCGACTTTGGCGGCTTCATCAGTTCCGGCGCTGGGCTTGGGAGCGTCACTGGCTTTGGCTGAATGATCGAAGGCGGCGATTGTGTCGCGCAGCCCTGCAACAGCGCCACGCAGATTAGCATTGGCAGCGGCCAGCTTCTTGGTGTTTTCGAAATCATTGTCTCTGCTCCGATCCACCGCTTTCTGTTTCAGCAGTGAGGTTTCTTGGTTTGCCAGGCTGGCCTGCAACGTGTCTGTCGTTTGCTTTGCGATGTAGGCAGCTAACTCCGCCTTCCCCTCAGCGCGGCCTTGCTGCTTTTGGTGATACCCATAGCCCCACAACGCCGCAAGGATGCCAGCCACGGCTGCGGCATAGATGTACAGGCGCATAGGGATCATGCTGCCGCCAAATTCGCCGCGATGCGTCGTGCCCACCCTTTGCCAAACGCCGACCAGGTTGGAAGGTCAGTCATTAAAGCGAGACGGGAACCATTGAAGCGTGCCAGCAGGCGCACAGCAGGCATGCTCTGCACCGCTTGTAATGTCACCGACCCCAGTACGCCGTCAGGAGTCACGCCGACAGCTCTTTGAAGGCACTTCACAGCGGCTTGCACACCGCTATTGACCGCCATGTCAAACAGATCAAACTTGATGGCGTCCGGTACAGCATCACACCCCGACGGCCCCCAGTAGTCGCGCATGTAGATTTGCTTGGCCATGTTGAGTGTCAGCCCCGAAATATCTTCTCCCGGGTAGCTACGCTTACTGATGCCGAATTTTGTTTCGCCTCCTGGGTCTTTCTCGTGCCACACATATCCGCCTTCGTGGCCGATGAGTCTTTCAAAAGCCAGATCGAAGTTCATTGGCAGCACCTTCCAGCCTAAGCGAAGCAATTTCGGGGCGTAAAAAAGCCGCATCTAGTGCGGCGCGAATTCTTTAGCGGTGGCCGGTTTTATCCGGCATTTCAGAAGTATCTGTTCAACGTCCATCAGTGCGGCCTGACACTTGCTGCAACTGACTTTCTTTCTGCCCATGCGGACGAATCCAGTCGGACACACGCTGCATTTTGTGGCCTGCTTTGAGCACCCTGAACAGGTAGCCAATGACCAACACAAGTGCTCCAAGATGAATAATCAGGAGCGTCTTCTCTAGGCTTTGAACGTCGTATAAATCGCACATGCCCGACAGTTTATAAGCCAGAGTGCCGAAACCAACTGTAAGAAGTATCAGGCCGAACTTGATGACGACCCCATCGTTTACCGATGGGTGCAGGATCGCAAAGATAGACGCAAAAGACAGGGAAAGGCAGACAACCGCATTGATGATGGAAATTAATTCAAACATTTTTCAGCCCTTGCGCTTTAGCCATGACTCAATAATTTCCCCTAATTTTGTGGCCTTTATCCCGTCAAGTACAGCCGCCGCAAGAGACATGCTAAGCATCCCAAAAAGGAAGGCGGCGCAGCCAAAATACGCCTTCGACGTAATTTGCAGCCATTCGGTTATGGCTGGCGTCACATATTCCGCTGACATAGCGCCAAGACCTACATTGATTGCCTTTTCTGCGAATGTCGAGCCAGGCATAGATTTATATGCCGCGACAAGTGCGCCCATCGCCCCGATAACAAACGGGCCGTGGATGATCTTTTCAGGATCTATGTCCATCCTCAATACCTCTTATGGGGGATGTACAGGGGCAGGTTTGACCGCCAATTAAGATCAATCACATGGGCCACCTGTGCGCCATGAAGATGACATCCGCGAATCAGCAAAAGCTGCTGGGTGCTTGCCTCAAACTTCCAGCAGAATGGCGTGCCGTTGACATGGCCAACTCGCTCAAAAGCGCCGTCGTGGTCAAAGCTAAATTGAAAAGCTTCGCCGTGCTGAATCTGCACACCTTTGACGTTGCGCATATTTGGCGATGGCTGGATGTTCACAGCAAGGAACTCGCCCTTGCTTGGTACTCCATACTGCTCCTGCCAGTGATCGCGCAGTTCGATATTTAGCCCGCCACACAAGCCTGGGTTTTCGCCTCGATTGCGGCACTCTCCGTGAATTGCAAAATGCCACAACGGGGAGCCACCCAATACGGGCTCAACTCGGGCGTAAAGAGCGCCACATTCGCCCATGGTGTTACCCGAAGACCCGAAGCACTCCACTGAGTAATAAGCCGTCCACCCTTTGCCTAGCTTCCCGTTCATATCGACACGGGTGTGTGCTCCGATTGCTCCGCGCTGGTATCCGTCGAATGGCGTCACCATGCAATTTTCGATCTTGACTGGCGCGTCGAGCATCTGAAACTCAGATGCCTGAACGGTGTTCGGCAAGTTGCATGGCGGGCCTTGAATCTGAAATGGGACTGCTGGCACATGCCCCTGCATCTGCCCCAGGTACTGAGCAAACGCAGGCGAAAAAAAAGCGCCCAAAAGGACGCTTAGGATGAGTGCGGTTCGCTTCATTCCGGAACCTCGAACACACCTTCTCCGGCATGTACGCGCCCAAATAAAGAAACATCAGGTGATCCGATCTGAATCATTGACGGAGAAACGATTTGCCGGTCTGTGTCAAGAATGCATTTGACAATGTTTGACCCGTCAAGCTCTGCGTAAAAGTAGCGCATCACCACTTCTCCTCAAGCTCATACGAAACAACGACAGTTTGAGTTGTCCCATTTTTTGTCGCCGTTATCGTTGTGGCGTTTGTCAAAACGATATTTGTTTCGTCGTTAGCTTGCGTCGCTGACGCGCCGCCATTGTTTGTATTCCCCAGCTTAGTGAGCCTGGATTTGTTTGTGTCAACCGATGAAACCGTCGCTGTTGCAGATGCTGCAGAAAACGAAATAACACCGCGTTGGATGCTCTTGATGCCACCGGCCCCAACGCGAGCCCAATTCGTGCCGTCCGCGCTTGGGTCTGTTGTCCCGGCTCCAGCAACGATCCGCACATAGTGATGCTGACTCGCAGGGCTGCGAACGATGAAGTCAAGCGGGTACGTTGTACCGCTAACCCATTTTGGCGGCTGACCGCCAAAGAATTCTGTATCTATGCTCATGCGTCAATCCATCCGTAAGTTGAACCAGACCATTGCAGTTTCCCGCGTGAATTTGGGCTCGCCAGCGACATAACGCCCGGTGTTCTGCCAAACAATTTGTCGGAGCCAAAATCGACAGAGCATGTCGCGCGGCTGTTCATGATTTGGTACTGAAACAAGTCGCCCACCGACTTTGATGTCGGGGCTGTCAGGACCACCGAGTCGGCATCAATCAGGTAGTCCGTGTTAACCGTTGCCGACGTGTTCGTCGTGATGGCTGATATCGGCAAGATGCCAGAGTTTGCGATCACGCCAAGCGATATCGTCCAGTCGGTGTGTGTCCCGCTGCCGACAGCAATGGACACGTTCACAGTCAAAGATCCGGTGCCGCTGTTGTAGGCCGTGATCGCCCCGCCCATGCGAACGCCTGACGGGTCGCTAGTGCGTGCGATGATGACGCTCTGCCCGACCGAGTACGCCTTGCCGGTCTGAATCGTGATCGTCTTCGATCCCGTGCCGGTCGCCGTGCTTGTCGTGCTGGTCGCGTTGGTGCCTGGTGCGCCCAGGGCGCTTGCAGCCGACGCAGCAGCAGCGTTGGCCTGGGTTGTCGCGGTAGATGCGGATGAAGATGCTGAAGTTGCATAGTTAAACGCTTCTGTTGCGTTGTCAAATACGTTGTCAGCAACGTCCCCAACGTCCCCAGCCCATGGCGTAAGCTCTGAAAGAAACGTGTCAGCACGAGTGTCGAACGTTGTCGGATCTGCAGTTGTCGGCGGCGTAGATAGCGCCGCAATTGTTGGTGGTGCCGTTATTGCCATTACAGTTCCTCAAGTTCAAGATTCAACATGCCATGCGAAGGGTGAGTTAGTTCGATCTCGAATTGTTTGTAGATTCCAATAATCAGCAACGACTCAAAATAATCAGAGTTTTCGTCATCAACACCGGACCAAACTGCGGGCTTTGCGTTGAGCAATTTTCTGATGCCAATTAGTGTATTTGTCTGGTTCTTGTTGAATAGAATCGTTTGATTTGTTTTCGGAACTGTTCTTCTTGGTACTAAAACACTGTTGCCAAAATCATCGCGCTCGATACGCGAAAAGTTTAATGCGTCGTTCCTAGCTCCATAAATCACCCTTCCAATGTTTACGACAAGCCCAATAACAAGCGAGCTACACTGAACAACGCCAGTCCCTGATATCGTGACCGTTATTACTCCGTTGGAATACGGAGGTAGGTCAGTTATCAATACGCTTTCAACATGTTCAAAGTCACCAAAGAAATAATCAGACCAAGTGAGAGTCTGTCTACCGGTAATTGATATCGTTCTAGAGAAAACGCTAACTGCTGATACCGTCATCGAGACAGTCACATAGCTACCGATCAAACCAGTCAATGCTAAAGAATTGACTCGCTGACCCGGTGTCAAGACAGCAACAATAGGCGCGGCCTGCACCGTGCCAGCGCTTCTGTCGGTGTCAAACATAGCCCATCTATTTGTTGTGCCTATAAATTCCCAAAAGTCTGTATCTGTCTGAGCGTTTCCAGAATTTGGATGGACAAGGCTTCTATATATTTTGTGAGTTGTTGTGTCAATTGCGTATTCGTCTACAAGGTAATTTGTCGACCCGTTGTATACATTATAAGTATTGCAATGGTTTTCCCACCATGACGGGCTAGATGCCGGAGTGTGGTTAAGGTTAGAGTTTTGCAATGATCTATAAACTGTTATTTGACCGAGCGAGCCAGCAACGCTCACATAAGCATTTATTGAGTACGTTGTCCCGGAGTTGTAAGCCGCCGGAGCCGCCTCGTATGCGGAGCTACTTGTAAGCATTGCATCTGTGATATCAATCGGCGGTATAACAATCATGGCGCGGCCCTCGTCAGCATTGCATCGCCGCCTTCTGTCACTCTCACCAGAATGTCAGCGGTTTTTTTGGTGTTGACGTTTGATGCCGCTTGAGCGGTCTCAATCGACAGCTTCAACGCCTTTACCTCAGCAATAAGCGCATCTAACGAACCTGAAGACGCCGCAGATGTTCCAGTCATAACCGGATAACTCGGAGACGAAAATCCAATTGCAGGAGCCAACGCAAGCGTTTTTTGTGTCTGAATCAAACTTGCCAGGGTTGTTGACTGAGCCCTGCGAAGTTCTGAAGCGGACGAGGCATTACCGGCGGCCAAAGATAAATAGTCTTGGCTTGCTTTTGGCAGCATAGAAGCGGCGCTAACCTCTCCGGCTCTAGCCCTTGCAGTTAGCGTCGCAAAGTTTGCTAAAGCCTCTGCCTGCCCATCTTTGCCCGTACCGTTTATATCCCCTCGTATCCTTCTAATCTCAGCATCAATCGAATCCGCTGCCGCTTTCCATGCGCTAGATGCGTCATTTATCGCATCAGTTACCTGCCCAATAGAGTTCGCCGCACCAGATGATGCCGCAGCTAGGTCGTTCAGGTTGCCGACAATGAACGTCACGCCATCCTGGACATATGAACCATACGTGGATGGCAGGGGCGTAAAGGATGCGGCCTGTGCTGTTGCAACGATCTCTTGAACTATCGCACCTACGTCTTGAACTATCGCACCGACTTCTTGAACTACCGCACCGACTGCGGCCTTAGCCTTTTCTGCCTCTGGCACAACTGCCGCGAATGAACCAGCGAGGCTCAATAGGCCCGCATAGAGCTTTTGCCCTGACTCTGTGGCGGTATCAATGGAATCCACAAGGCCCCTGAAGCTTTCTCGGCTTGTCGGCATCAAAACGCCAAGCTTCTCGAACTCTGCCGACAGCTGCGAAGTTGAGAAAGCTAGGCGCTCAGCCTCGGTGAAGAAGTTTTGGTAATAGGCATCGACAGCGCTTGAGAATTGCTCAATGCCGCCCACGTTGGCGATGATGCTTGCCAGTGCGGCATCAGAGGCGGAACCAAGTGATCCGATGGCCAGCTTCATGGCTGATAGCTGGCCCTGGAATACGCCGATCTGGTCAACCAGAATGCCGATGCCTTCGGTGGTTGCGTTGTCGCCTAGTTTGTCAAATTCGTTTTTTACGTAGATAGGAACATTGCTAAGCGACTTGATTGCCTGCAGCGTTAGCCCGTCGAAGTCTTGCGTGAACTGCTTGAATGCCTCGCCAGCGTCTTTTGTATAAAGCTTGTAACCTTCACCGAACAGCGCTGCGATCTCTTGCGAACCTCTGAAGATGGTGGCATCTGCAGCGGAGGCGTCTTTGTTGTCAGCTGCGAATTTGGCGTTAGCGCTGAAGTCTCCAGAGCCGCCAAAGGCGCGATCCAGCTTGTTCAGAGAGCCAACACTGCCAAGCGTCAGGAAGCGTAACGCATCATCGGTTTGAGCGTTGAAGTTCCCCGCGAGGTAATCTGTTCTGTCGGTTGTCGCGCCGAATATGTTGGCGTTGACCGCAGAGCCAAGGTGCGGGGTCTTCTTTTCTTTGAAGACGCTGTAAAGGGCCAAGGCTGCGCCAATGTATGGCATGGATGTGCCAAGTGCGCTTAAGGCCCCGGCAAAAGGGCTTGCGCCAAGCGCCGCACCAAACCCTGTTAGCCCGCCCGCGCCTAATGTTGTCGGGCCAGCAAGCCCTGCAGCAAGCCCAGCGCCCTGGAAGCCAGCGGTGAAGCTACTAATTCCGCCACCGATAAGGCCGCCAAGGCCGCCAAGGCCCCCAAATCCTCCACCAGCCGACCCGCCACCCAACAGTCCCGATATGCCCTGAGATACGGGGTTCACTATCGCGCTGATGACCGGGCGCAGAACCAGCGTCTTGAACATGTTCTTGATCGTGTCGCGGAAGTTCTCAGCAAAGCCCTTGCCGTTGTCAAAGCCGCGCATGATGGCATCGGTCAGGCTTTTATTCAGCTCCTCTGCCGATTTCTTCAGTTCGTCGTTGTACTTTTTCAGTTCATCGAACTCTGCCGCCTTTATGCCGCGCTCTCTTTTCGCTTGAGCAAGAGCCCGCAAAGAATCGGCTTCCTCTTTGTAGGTTTCATAGAGAGCATCAGACTCGTTTCTTTCGAGTTTTGATATCGCAAGGCGGTCTTTTGAAGCGGCCAGCTCGTCTAACTTTGCTGCTTCAAGGTCTGCAATGGCATCCTTTGTGAGACCGATCGCTGCAGCGGCTTCCTTCTCTTTGTCGATCTGCTCTTTAAGAGAGTCGATGGACTTTTGAGATGAGGTGTATTGGTCAACGAAGGCTTTATTGGCGGCGTCAGACGCTGCTTCTTTAAGTTTTCTGTAACCCTCTATCTGCTTGTCTGTGGTCTCACGAATGAACTTGTCTATCTCTTCGTTTTCTTTGATGCGCAGCTCTTGACGCAGCTTTGCGGCCCGCAATGCTTCCTTGTATACAGGCGAATCAGTTGGGTCTTTGGCGCTTTGTTTTGAGGCTGCGCTTTCCCGAGCTTGTTTTTCTGCAGCAGCCAATTCGGCCTGGATTTTTGTCTGCTGCTCGGCATCAGCGCCGCGCATAGCAGTGTTGGCCTTGCTTCTGAGATCGGCAATGGTTCTTGTGACCTGTTCTTCATTTGTCAAAAACTTTGCCCGAGCTTCGTCCCAAGCCGCTGACGCTTTCACAGAAACCAATTGCTCGGCTTTGAGCCCTGAAATCTTCCGCTCGAACTTTTCCTGCTCTTGAAGATTAAACAGGATTTGCTTGCTTGCCTCACCGCGCGCAAGCTCTGCGGCGATGGCCCTTTGGTTATCAACACCAGGACCCAACTGGCGAAGCCGCTCAACACGGACTTGTGAAGCTGAAAATGCTGCTCTTGCATCGTCTATTGGATTACTTGCCCTGCCAACGTTAAAAGCCGCGTCGATAGCGCCCTTGGTGGCGTCCTTGATAGCATTCCAGCCGCGCTCGATGTACCCAAGGTTTTGCAAAAGCTGCGGCGTACGGTCTTGCAGTGCAGAGTTGTAGGCGTCTTGCGCGACCCGTGCGGCCTCTACACTCTTGCCTTGATCCTCAAGCGCCTTGATCTGCTCGTACAGTGAGCGGGTCAGGAAGTTTGTTGACTCGTTCAGTGCCAGGCTCGCCTTGAGCGGGTCTTTGCCTAGCTTGGCGAAGTTCTCTGCAACGGTCTCAAGTGCCCCGCCGCCTGCTCGCTCGAACTCGATGGCCGTGGCCGTGAAGCGCTCCAGGTTGCTTGCACCTTTGATGCCTGCATTCGCGAAGACATTCAGAGCTTCAGCCGCCTTGCCTTGAGTGGCACCGCTGAACTGGTCAATGCGGGCCGAGATGTCTGAGAGCTGGCCAGCGGTGACGCCCGCCGCCTTGCCTGTCAAGATCAGTGTTTTCTCAAACTCGCGTTGTTCGTTCGCGCCTTTTTCGTAGGCGAATGCGATAGCGCCGATGGCGGCAGCGGCCAAGGTGAATGGGTTAACTAGTCCGGCAACGTAGCCGCCAAGCGCACGGGCTGCATTGCCAACCCCGCCGAACACGTCCTTAAGCTGTCCGCCTTGCTGCAGGAGTACCGTTAGAGGATTTTGCCCGCCCTGAAGACTGACGGCAATGTCAGTGAACTGCGCGGGGACCTGGCGCAGTGCTGCAGTGGCTTGCTTTGCCGATAGCCCGACATAGTCCAGGCTCTTGGCGCTATTCACCATGGAATTGCGCACAGCGTCTTGCTGCTGTCTTACGCGCTCCAACTGGTCAAGGTAAGGCGAGAACTTCGCCGGGTCAAGGCCACGGTTAGAGATTCGAGCCTCATCGACCGCCCGCTGTCCTTTTAGGGATGCTTCCTCTAGGGCAATGCGCCTTTTGAGTGCGGCCTCAATTCTTCCTTCAGCCTGGATGATCTTTTTTGCAGATTCATCGGCCTGTTCACCGGTGCCTTTAAGCGCTTGTTCAGCTTTCTCTCCGGAAGCCTTCAAAGATTGGGCGGCCTGCTCCCCGGCCTTCTTGACCTTCTCGAATCCTTGAACAGCAGGGTCGGCATTTAAGCCTATCTCTGCTTGTATCTTTGGGTTATCGGCCATTGAAGCCCCAATAAAAATAGGCCCCAATGGGCCTACTGGTTTTTACTCGACATTATGGAAAGCGCCGCCGATTCCATCACTTGGATGTCATCGAATAGCTGCTGCCATTCCTCGTCGTCTTTAGCTGCTCTGTCCAGGAGTGGGTATAGAGCGCAGTAGTCCAGGCCGGTAGCGCCATTCATGCCGACGCGCCACTGTGTGCCAACTCTTGTAAACAACGTAAAAGCCTGGACGTTTTCGGGCCAGACTTCTACATCTTTTGGTTTAACAAGCCCGGATATATCAAAAGCGTTAAATGGTTTTGAAGCCTGCGACGAACTAGAGTAGAGCGCCTCGACGCAGGCTTTCAGTTTCCCAGTCGGCCATTCAATACCGCGGCCCAGTACGAGTCGCGGATTGCCTCTGCGGCTGCCGGGAACTCATTGCACAGAGTCTCAACGTTATCACGCGTGAATGGCTCGTCCAGATCCCAACCGATGACGCAATTCATCAAGCCGTCAACGGTTGACTCGTCAGCCATTTCAATCAGCTCTGACAATGTTTTGTCTTCGCCAATATCAAAGACTCTGGCCTTAGCCTTGGCGCGTAGTTCGTCTTGCAGCTTTGCGGCCTCTTGCCTGGTAATGTACTTGTATTTGACCTGGATCGAAGCGTTTGTGCCGTCCAGCATCTGAAATTTCACCGTGTGTTTGAATTCTGTCGGGCGATTCCCGAGCGTTACCTTTGCCATGATGTTTTGTCCTTGTAATGAAAAAGCGCCTGGACTCGGGAGCTACCCGCAGGCGTAAAAAAGCCCGCGCTGCGGCGGGCATGGCAACTGCTAGGCAGTTAATTAGGAGTAGCTGATCGTACGTCCGAGCATCGAGAATGCAGCGGTCACTTGATTGACCTGGTTGGCGTTCATCTGCGGAACGTCCGACACTGCCATGTAGCCGTAACCGTAAGAAGTGGCACCACTGGCGAGCGCCAGCTTGAACGCGACCTTCGTGCTGGTGCGGCTGATGTTCAGCATCGTTTTGTAGTTGGCATTGGCTGGGTCGTGAGCCAGCGTCAAAGTCACGTCGGCCGGGTTGAAGCCGGTAGGAATGCGAACACCATTGCGACGGGCCAACAAGTTCACTTCGGTGTAGCGTGGATCGCCACCGCTGGTTGCGATGGTCAAGACTTGAGGAATCTCAGTCCAGGCAGACAGTTTTTGAGCGGTTCCAATACCCGTGCCAGCGGCGTAAAAACCGGTGTTGCTTGTGTCGAAGTCAAGAAGCGAGAAGGTGTCGGCGGTCAATTGGTCAACCTTGAACACCGTATCGGTGGCGTCCTCCCAGCCGGATGTCAGCAAGATTTCGTCGTTGTCTGCGTAGCCGTGGGCCACAGAGGTGGCAACAGCGGGATTTGCATTGGTCAAGACGGTAATGGTTTTTGCCGATGCGAACGTTTGGGAGAAGTAGAACTTTGCTCCCTCGGGAAAATATAAAGCCATGGGATTGCCTTTCAGAAATGAAAAAGCCCCCGGAAGGAGGCGGTTAAATGCCCGAGGTGGGCAACAAAAAAGCCGCCAGGTTTCCCGTGGCGGCTTATGTGGAAGGGCTAGGCCCTATCGGTTGTGGACAACGGCAAAATCCTGCCTAGTGCCCCTTAGATTTGGTTCATCGTCTTCAAAGACTGATACAGGGTCCGTCTCTGGTTTGGCATCGAACAAGGTGGCCGTTCTCATGGCCGCGTCGATAGACCACGACAGCGCATCGGCCTGCAGCCTGGTGTCTGCCCAGACGTTGACCTGGTACATGCTCAGCGCCTTGTCTGGGACCACCTTGCCGTAAAGGTTGATAGCTCTGCCGCCAATTTTTTGGTAAGTCACATAGGGACGAGTCGTGCTCATCGGCGCAAAGTCAGGGAACACCCGAGCGCATTGCGTCTTGAGAACGGTTGTGATGTCAGCCTCAACAGTCATGCCAGCCGCCTCGCGAACTCATCTCTCATGGCCTGAACAGCCTTTTCTCCATGGGACACAACAGCGGAACGAACAAGGGGGATTGCAGGCACGTATTTAAGGCTTGGCAGTGGCACGTAATAGGCATCTTTCACAGCCTGAGGAGCCCTTCGGCTTGGCTTTGGTTTGCCCTGCATTGCCTTGCGAACCGCCGTGTACCACTTGCCATCGGAACCGGTGTAAACCTTGTATCGCTGGATGTGCCCATACTCAAGCAAAAATCCGTGAGGGGCCTTGGTTTGGTTCCAGCTGATGTGATATGTGGCCTTTAGCTCTGAGCTGTTGGACTCGCTGAACTTCTGGTAAATCGAGCGCTCAAGGTTTCCTGTTTTCTTGTTTCGTCCAGCGTTTGACTTAACTGCTTCGTAAAGCACCTGTGCGCCAGCTTGCGCGGCTGGGCGAACAGCGGCCTGGATCTTTTCTTTCGATGCGTTAATGAAGCCATCAAGGTCTGACAAATTCAGACCCATGCTGAACGTGGCATTACCCATTGATGACCTCGCATACCAAGTCTGTGACGTCCTTCTTTGCCATGTTTGGCAGGACTTGCTCGATGTTGTAGACCGTCGATCCGTCAACCAATCGCATGGCCGCTGTGATATCCGTCCTGAACCTGACGCGCCATATTGCAGGCGGGTTTGACGACATAGCGCCACCTCGAATGCCCTCAATGTTGGGGATGCGAGAGCCCGGCGTAAAAACGAACTGCGCCCAAACCGTCGCAAACGTTGACCAGTCCTCTACTGGCTGGCCTACGCTGTCAACAGCGCCTGACCGCGCCTGGATGACCACGCGGCGGTTGAACTTGCCGATGTCACTCATTCTCAATAAACCTTGCCAGGGTCAAGCAAGGCCGTGATGCCAATTGGCAGGCTGTGCAGCGCCTTCTCTGTGGCCTCTTGTCTGTTCTCGTAGAGATGGCCGACCAGAAGCATTAGCGCGGCCTTAACCGATGCTGGCAATGTCGCACTTCCGGCCACATACCTAACCTTCACGGCATTCGTCGTGTCGCGTGTATCGGGCCATTCCGCACCGTAAACAAGCGTCACTTGATGGTCTTGCGTCGAGTAGTCGTTTAGGAAGTAGAGCGCTGAAGAAAGCGTCTGCGTAGTTCCAGCCGTGTCAACATAGGTCACGCTTGTGATTGACGCTGCTGGGATGAGAGGCAGGCTGATCCCGCCATCAGGGAAGGCATCTAAGGCAAGCTCAATCGTCTGCACTCCAATAGCCAAGTTTGCATCGTGCTGGACCTTCGCCATTGCGGCCAGCAAGAATCCGTCAATCAACGAATCCTCTGCGCTGGAATCAACGCGCAGAAATGACTTCAGGTCTGCCGTGGTGATAACGGCAGTGGCTGGCGTGATGATCTTGTGGGCCATTGATGTTTAGACGTAAAAAAGCCCGCTCGGGGCGGGCTTGGTTGAATCGGCGGAATTATATCAACTTACTCAAGTATTCCTCAAGCTTGTCGGCAAGAAACTGGTGACCAGCATTATTTTGGTGTGTGCCATCTCCGGTCTGCAGTGATGTTTTTATTCTCGCAGGGTATGCAAAATTACTCATCAATCTATCAGCATCAAAGTACCTTTGCCCGCTAGATCTAATCTTCTCATTAAACGCTATTCTTCTATCATCTTCTGCGCCCGTTGCGATGTTTGCTGGCATTGCCGTGCAAATAATAGACATAATTCTATTATTCGCGCATGTTGACCAGGCTTTTGTCACTCTTTGCCATGCTGTATCAAAAGCATTTTGCGAGGTTCCGTCATTTATTGACCAACCATGGAAAATGACAATATCAGGTTTTAATATTGGAACTTCTCTGATAAGGTTTTCAAGAAATTCAGTTTTCTTCCCTTGGAATGCGTTATTCCAGTGAGTTACCTTTTTGCCTTTGTTAAGAATTTGCCTAACAGCCCTGCGCACATAACCGTTAATCCATCCACCAAAATCGTTAGGTGCAACTGCCCAGCCGGTCATTGTTGAGTCACCATAGCTGGCGACCGTTTTGACTTCTGATTCACAGAAAAACCTTACACCTGCGGGCGTGATCCAATCAAATGACGGTGGGTTGTAGGATGAGTAACTGCCGCCAGTGAAGTCGCCACCGGTTTGATACCCCCCCGACCAATCAGGCTCAATGCTTTGTACTGTCCCGGCGCTTGGCGTTGCGTATCCTGGGCTGATGGTTGGCAGTGATGAACCCGGTATGCCGAGTGCCCCATACGTGCGAACCATGGCAAGGTAATTGGTTCCGCCGTCGATACGATCCAAAGCAGGCAAACTGATAATGTCTGAAAACAACCGCCCAGCGATTACGTTCGCGCCAGCATCACTTCCAGACACAGCCGCAGGCATGGCGCTTGTGGCCGCCCCGCCGCCTGGATTCGTAAAGTTGTTCGGATCCGTCGTGCCAAATGTAACGACGGTTCCCGATGTGACATCAGCATTAGCCGCATTTTTTGGCGTGTAACCATTGTTTTTTGCGGCGCTGGCTGCAACGACAGCATTTATTGTGGCAAAAGCAGCCACGCTTTCATAAACAAGCTGCACATGCGTAAATTTAACCGGGCTAGGAAAGCACCCGTGCATGGTAAATGCAGACGCGCCAGTGCTATTCGGCCTACCGTTAATACGAGAGCTGGCAATAACTGAACCAGTTTTTGTCAAAACCTCTAGATTGTCGGGGTCTTGAACGACAGCATCATATGCGTCGTATGTTGCGATGCCTAAGCCAACAAGCCGCAATTCCTCGGTGGGCGTCAAGGACGTAACAATTTGTCCGGGCGCTAGACCGTTAAACGAGTGAAGCATCTTAATTGTCATGTTTTACCTTTTGCTTTACGGATTACCAGCGGCTGGCGTGATGATCTTGTGGGCCATTGATGTTTAGACGTAAAAGAGCCCGCACTTGGCTGGCTTGGTTGAACTCGGTTTGTCTTACAGAAGGTCGAATCCGGCGTGAGACAGGTACAAGGCACCGGCTGACATTGACGCGGTGTCGATCTCGATCAGGATTGCCCCCGATACGTTTTGCCGCTGCGATGGGTAGAAAACTGTGTTGCAGCTCTTCCAACTTTGCCGAGTCCACGCATTAGCGCCAGCAGATACGGTGACAGTTGTTGCGCTGTACTGCGCACCCCTTGTGTCTGCCGCCCAGGTCACAGTCGTGCCGTCGAATTTCGGCGAGAACCCGGTCTGGCGTTCTTTGATAGTGACGGACCCAGTGACAAACGCCGGGTTTGTGAAAAGTGACCAAGCATGCCGACGAGACCCGTCTGTCTGCGGGAAGGCAATTAACACCTTGCCAACCCCGGTTATCTTCAGCATGTTTTTGCTGTTTTTGCGTGTTACGCCGTTTTCATCTGCGGTCACTCTCGAAACAGCAGCGGAGCCCGTGACAGCGATCCGGTGAACGAGTTCGTTGTAAATGTCGTCTTCGCCGTTGCGGAGCTGGCCGATAACCCCGCCACCCTCTGCAACAAGGGTCATTGTCGGAACGTCACTAACAGCCGTACCGTCTGCCTGCACCTCAAAATCCACCTTGCAACTAACGCCGCCAGAAGTGGCGACGAGCGCGTCATATCCTGTTGTGTCCGTAAGCCGCCCCAACTTAGAAGCCTTGGCCAGCTTCAGAATAACCTTCTGGCTTGAGTTGTTTGCGCTGACAAGCGAGGTGTAATAGGGGTTTTGTCCCGCCCCAACATAGGCCAAAACAGAACCACCATCAAGCTGAACGCCGCAGTTGGCCCCCTGAAGCCTTATCGGGGAGTTGGTGTCCGCAACATCTTCGCCGTAGCTCCACTCGCCGTGAACGTCATCGCCGAAAACCTTAGCCCCAGCAGACAGATCGAACAAGTAGCCCGTGTGGTAGTCGAAACTGCAAGTCTTGAAACGCCAAATTTGGCCGCCGACGTCCGTTAGGTGTGAGTAGTTGTCATCAAATACACCGCCTTCAGCTGTGACCATCTCTGCGAAGTCAGAAGGCGACGATGACTGATAAAGCGCATGACGGCACCGCGTAATGTGTGGGTTGTACATCCGAACAAAATAGCTTCTGGACCCGAGAGATATGCCGCGCTTCAGACCCTTAAGACGCGCACGGTGAATTTGCAGACGGTTTGACGTGCTCGCCGTGGTCGCATCAAATCTAAATGCAATAGGCCCAGAGTCTGCGAGTGCGCCGTCGTTGTCCGTGAAGATCCAAGGATCGTAAATACATCGCTGCGCAAAAGTGTTCTGATTTCCCACCACGGTGGAGGCAAACTTAAACGCCTCAAAACCATCGGCGCACGCCGTCAGGTTGTGCCTTGATCGATTGAAATAAAGATCAACGTACGTGCTGTCTATGTTGATCGATGGGTCTGTGCTTTTCCAAACGTAGTCCGCTTGAGGGACAAAGTGCAGCGCACCACCGCCAAGGCTAACCAGCTCATCGTGCGCGTCTTGAATTTCAGCAACAGAATATGCAACCCTGGAACGAGGCGCTGGAGGAACATCTGATGTATCCCCTGATATGGCACGGGTAGCGAGTCCTAGGCCGACCAGCCGCGACTCCTCCTCCGATGTCAAATCGGTAACCAGTTCTCCGGTAAACAGCCCGTTGAAAGAGTGGAGCATTCGGATGGTCATGATTTTTTACCTTTCAGTCTTTTTAAACTGATGCTGATTTTGCCGTGCGTTTTGGCTTATTGATTGGCGGCGTCAATGCGGCGTTTTCTGCCTGGACAATGGCGTCCGGCCGCTCTGCATTGACGTACTTGGCAACACCGTCTTTCACATAGAAAGCGGCCAGGGCCTCGTCACACCGCATCACATCGCCTGCGGCGAAGTTGCCGTAAACACTATGTGAACCGGTGCGCTTAAATTTGATCTCTACTTGCATGTTTCTCCTTATGCAGGAACGTGGTATTCAGCAAATGCATGCTGCGCAAAAGCTGTGTACGCCGCCTGCGCTTCTTCTATGGTCATATATCGACCAAGATCAATTAGTTTTTGATCAACACGGCACTGAGCACGCCAGCGACCCGGCAAATGCGGCGACTTACTTTTGACGTAGTAGCAACCCTTGATGCCTGTTTTGTTGTTGCTCAATGCGGTACGGTTTGCGCCGTTTTGCGACTTTGTCGCCGCACGCAAGTTTGAAATTCTGTTGTCGCTTGGGTTGCGATTTATGTGGTCTATGAACTCTGGAGGTTGTTCACCGTAGTAGATCGCCCACGCGATTCGGTGGGCTCCAATGGTCTTGCCGAGTACCTTTATCTCTCGGTAGCCTTGGCCGTTTATCCCGCCAGCCACAGCACCAGAAACCCACCTAGCGACCCTTGCGTCGCTTGTCTTTCGTGTAATCACACCTGTTTCGTGGTCATACGAAAAACGACTTCTCAAGTCATCAACTAAAAGCATGTTCTACCCCTAAACAGAACCCTGAAAATCCTGCGGAAACGCATCAGGGAATGCGCTTGTTGGATGGCCGTCCTATCCGCAGGTATCCAAATCACATCAAATCAACTTGGCGTCAAATCCCCACCCCTGACGGCAGCAGGTTTTTCGGTTGCCAACGCAAGGCGTCGTTCCGCTCTCAAAGTTATCAAATTTTTGGTGAAATTATCTGAGTCAGAATCTGACATTTCGACCACGACGCCTTCGCGG
>Ga0208975_1000193_pt1 | contig 32769 bp, 36 predicted proteins | sample GreLakmeER78MSRF_FD_187700 | JGI IMG/M metagenome (GOLD analysis project Ga0208975, IMG submission 187700) | Freshwater lentic microbial communities from great Laurentian Lakes, MI, USA - Great Lakes metaG ER78MSRF (SPAdes) | ecosystem: Environmental > Aquatic > Freshwater > Lake | place: Great...
TGTGACGTCATTGACACAAACTATAATTACAAAATTGGAACTAGAGTCGATCAAACATATCCATACGAAAATCGCGTTGAGGCATTCATAGAATTTGTATTACAGAAGCGTTAGATATATAATGCTTACTTGGTGGTGAGTTCGGTGCATAGCAGATCCCACATAATGGGATACTGCTAAAAATACACGATGCTTTCTCGTATGGAGCCGTTCGTATGCTTTTATGAATCACTCGGCCAGAGGTCGTCCTTTGCCTAGCCTTACTTTAGTTTACACCTTTCGGTGAGAGCCAGTTTGATTCGCAGACCTCTTCCTTTCGGAAGAAGCTATTAAGTTGGTAGTCTGTTACCCCTCCCAACGCCTCTCCTTCACACGGGAGTCCTTTTCAGGTTTGTTCCGCAGTCATGGGATAGAACCATGCCGTGCTACGCTCATCTTATTTTAGGGCTACTCTTGGGAACTGCCGTTAGGCTTCATACAAAAGGAAAAACCCGCCTTGATATTCACAGTATCGAGACGGGTTATTTTGCTGGAGAGTAAAATTGTTTCGCCTGAATCCTGTGAAAATTCAAGTAAGATGTTAGAAATATTGCATTTTTTTTTTAACAGGTCAAATGTTTTTTTCATCGTTACACAATTATTTTTTCTATGTCACGGAATGTTTTTTGTTGACATATTCGTTAATATATCGCAGTTCTGAATTCACTTCGGCAGGTAGGTTCCGTATACCTATGACTCCGTGGAAGTCACAGAATCCACAAACAGGCCGTATCAACAAGCCCAACGTGCCGGGGCGAACAAACAAGAAACAAGCAATGGAATAGCATATGCTTTTCTATGCACTTGAATGTCGCCCAATAGATTTTTCTAAAGGGTCGGTTCAAGCAGAACAAACCTAAACAAACAAAGTAGAAAACTAAAATCATGGCTCAAGAATGTATCCCATTGGCGACAATTCAGAATTTCGCCTCTAAAGACGTAAATCGTATCATTGGTCAGATCGCTAAGGTCTTGGCTCGTAAATCCCCATACATCAACTCGATTGATGGTGGAACCCTTCCATCCGTATCGGACGTTGTTCGTAGCGTGGTTGAGGAAATGGCAGTTCCTGCCGCTTCTCTCGCCGCTCCTACCTTCGTAAACGACACGGGTCTTTGTGGTATCGGTGCAACCCCTGACGTTGTTGGCTCGACTGAGTATCAGTTCCAACTCCAGACACTCCGTGGTGCTGGCCCTCGTGTTTGCGTTAAGCAAGCTCGTACAGCGTTCAAAGGTTCTTACCTCCAAGCTCAAGTTTCTCTTGAGAAAACGATCCTTCAGATCATCAATGCTGACATCCGTTATCAATACCTCATTCAGTCTGGTATCAAATACGTTGTCAACAGCACATACTCGTTTGGCAATAACCTCACGGGTGATATGCAGCAGATCAACACTCAGTTCGCCGCTCATCTCCCTGATGCAGCAATGAACTTCAAAACCCTCTATCGGATTGGTACGTTCCTCCGCGAAGAGATGCTTGCAGAACCTTTCGCATCAAAAGATGGCGAGTTCTTCCAAGTTCTTGCTAGTGCCGATCAGATCGAAACCTTCCGTAATGATGCAGACGTTAAAGAAGACTTGCTCTATCTTACCGCTGGTTCGTTCAAGTTGGGTGATGAGTCCATTTCGGGCTATCAGTTCATGGGTTATCGCGGTTTCGCATTCGGTATCGACCAACAGCCACTTCGCGCTACTGGTTTTGACGGAAACGGCAACCTTGTCCTCGTCAACCCAATCGTCAGCACCGCTGTTACGAATGGTTTCGCTCAACGCCGCAACCCAGCTTGGGTAGCTGCACCTTACGAAATTATGTTCGTAATCGGTGGCGAAGCATTCAAACGCCTTGTGCCTGAACAATACGTTGGTGAAGGAACATTCCGTTTCGCTCCTCAACTCGCCATGGGTGAGTTGGAGTGGACATACTTCCGCGATAACGATTGTAACTTGTATGGTGACTTCGGTCAGCATATCTATCAAATCCAACGCGCTATCCAACCAATCCGCCCACAGAACGTGTGCGCGATTGTCTACAAGCGTTGCCCATTTGATGGCAATCCACTTCCCTGCTCGACCGTAACAACGGGACTGTAATCAGGTAGGTTAATATCGGTGCGGCTGGATAATACTAGCCGCACCTCATTAGCTTATTTAATCAATGGACGTTATCCCTTCAACTTTAGATACAGCAAGTTTTCGCCATCTGGTTTTAGATGGTGTTTCTAACATTGAAACAACACTTGCTAACATTAGCGGATTTAGCATTCCTGAATACGATGAAATTTCCATTGCGTATTATGGTGTAACAAATAATATATCTAATGTAGTTTACAAGAAAGATTCAGTAGTTGTTGCAACTCTCACTTTGTTGTATTCAATTCAACCTCCAACAACAAACGATGCCAATCTTGTAAAAGTAACAGTATCTTAAATTTTTAAATTATGTCTAATTGTAACGGAAGCTGGGATGACCCATCACAAGATTGTAACTGGCCTATTATTGCTCCAACTGGAGCCACTGGCCCAGCTGGCCCTACTGGCGCAACAGGCCCAACTGGAGCAAATGGAGCTACTGGCGTTGGTTTAACTGGAGCAACAGGGCCACAAGGAATACAAGGGCTACAAGGTCTTAATGGATTAAATGGAGGGCTTGGTGCAACTGGTTCAACTGGGCCTTCTGGAGTAAATGGACTTCCCGGAGCAAAAGGAGAAACTGGAGCTACTGGAGTGTTAGGAAGCACTGGAGCAACTGGAATAGGTGCTAGTGGAGCAACGGGAGTAATTGGAACTACTGGAGCTACTGGATTGACTGGAGCTACTGGCCCAAGTGGAGGCCCAACAGGCGCAACTGGATTGGGCGCAACTGGAGCAACGGGCGTTGCTGGAGTTAATGGAGCAACAGGATCATCTGGATTTGATGGAGCAACTGGAATCACTGGAATCACTGGAGCAACTGGATTAAATGGTGAAAATGGAGCCACTGGAGCCACTGGGCTTGGAGCAACTGGTGCTACTGGAGTTTCAGGCGAAACTGGTGCTACTGGAGTCACTGGCGAAACAGGATCGACAGGTTTTGGAGCTACTGGTCTTACTGGAGCAACTGGACTTACTGGCGACATTGGTAGCACAGGAGCAACTGGATTTGGAGCGACTGGGGCTACTGGTCTAACTGGTGAATCTGGAGCTACTGGCATTGAAGGAGCAACTGGAGCAACTGGTTCTGGAGAAACTGGAGCAACTGGTTTAACTGGAGCAACTGGAATCCAAGGAGAACAAGGAGCTACTGGAGCCACTGGCGAAACGGGAGCTACAGGCATAGGATCTACTGGAGCAACAGGATCACAAGGAGAACAAGGAGCTACAGGATTGACTGGAGCTACTGGTGATATTGGATCAACTGGTGCTACTGGAATAGATGGAGCTACAGGAGCTACTGGTTTAACTGGAGCCACGGGTTTGACTGGAGCTGGCGGATCGTCTGGATACTATGGTTCATACTACTCTAATGTTGATCAAACAGCAGCGTTGGTAAACACAGCATACCCAATGACGCTCGATACCATTGTGGGTCAAAATGGAATTTCTGTTGTTAGTGGATCACAAATCACTTTTTCAGTCGCTGGAACATACGATCTTCAATTTTCCTCACAACTGCATAACAATGGTGGTGGGGGTTCTGGAAATACTGTTCAAATCTGGTTCCGTAAAAATGGAACTGATATTCCAGATTCTGCAACAAGAGTTACTGTCCCATCAAATTCTCCATATGTTGTAGCTGCATGGGATTTCATGGACAATTTCATTGCTGGAGATTACGTCCAATTGATGTGGTCTACAGACAATACTAACATTGGTATTGACCATAATACCTCTCTTGCACCAGCACCAGCAATTCCATCACTGATTGTTACTGTTATGCAAGTTATGTATAATCAGTTGGGGCCAACTGGGGCCACTGGTGCTACTGGATTAACTGGATTAACTGGTGCTACTGGAGCCACTGGCGAGACAGGATCAACTGGATCAATTGCTCCAGCTGGTGGAACAAGATGGGCTTATGTTGGAGATGGAATTCAAACTCAATTTTCAGTAATTGGGTTAGTTTCAACTCTTTCAACTGCATTTTTAGTTGCAATTGATGGGGTTGTTCAAGATCCAAATAATTATTCTATTTCTGGAACAACATTAACAATGTCTTCTGCAGTTCCATCTGGGTCAACTATTGTTATTGTTTCATTAAATGGAGTAATGGGAGCTACTGGAACACAAGGCTCGACTGGATCACAAGGAGCTACAGGAGCAACTGGATTGGGCGCAACTGGAGCAACTGGAGTAATTGGAACTACTGGAGCAACTGGAGTTGATGGGCCAACAGGGCCACAAGGAACAACAGGGCCACAGGGGGCAACTGGATTTGGAGCTACTGGAGCAACAGGGCCAGTTGGCCCAACAGCTCCATTATATCAATCAACATATTATAAGAGTGGAAATCAAAATTTAATTTCTGGATCTACAGATATTACATTTGATCAAGATGGGGCATGGAATAATCCCAACGGATATATAACACACGCATCTGGTTCTGCGGACTTTATAGTAGTACAAGAAGGGCTTTATCAATTAGAGTGGAATGCTTCTGTAGTTGCAAATGGAGCAAGTTGGAATGTTGGAACTAATAAAGTAATTTCTATTGATATTACTAGACCTCCTACTGCAGAACAAGTTGTAATAGGACAAACAGCAGTAACGTCAAGTGGATTAAATTATTCTCAAAGTATATGTTCTACATTTAAACTAGAATCTGGTGATATAATAAATCTTCGCGTTCAAACAAATCATGCAAATGCAACTCCATATGTTCTAGGTGTTCAAAATACAATTGATCTTAATACTTGGTTTAATTGGAGATATGTATCAACTGGCCCTGTTGGGCCTACTGGAGCTACTGGATTTGAAGGTTCAACAGGGGCAACTGGAGTTCAAGGTCAACAAGGAACAACAGGAGCTACTGGAATTACAGGTAATCAAGGCAGTACTGGAGCAACTGGAATCCAAGGAGAACAAGGATCTACTGGATCTACAGGAATTTCTGGAGTTGATGGCGCAACTGGAGCAACTGGCATATCTGGAACAACAGGAGCAACTGGACTTACAGGAAATCAAGGTAGCACAGGAGCTACTGGAATTGGAACACAAGGTTCGACTGGAGCAACTGGCCCAGCTGGAACAGCAACACCAACAGATGTTCAAATCTTTACCGCATCTGGAACATGGACAAAGCCAGTAGGAGCAAGGTCAGTAGATGTTCTTTGTATTGCTGGTGGTGGTGGTGGGTCTAGCGGAAGAGTAAATTTAGGGACACAAGGCGGTGGTGGTGGAGCTGGTGGTGGATTAACATTTAGAACTCAAATACCAGCTTCATTTCTTTTAGCAACAGAAGCTGTTACAGTAGGAAGTGGAGGAGCTGGAGGAATTGGAGTAAGTACGGCAAATTCTCAAAATATAACAGGAGTAAATGGTGGAGATTCTAGTTTTGGTGCTATTGGAGGAAGTTCATTTTACCCGTGGGTATTTGCTGGCGGCGGCGGTGCTGGCGCACCCCCTAATGGAACTGCTGGAGGAGTCAGTGTGCGAAATGTAAATGTTCCGGGTGCTGGTGGGAATGGTGGTGCTGCTGCTGCTGGATCAGCGGGTTCAGCATCTCTTATTGCTGCTGCTGGAGGAGGTGGAGGAGGAGGAGCTAATGCAACTTCTTTCTTCAACGGAGGAAACGGACAATGGGTATTAGGAAATAATCAATCGGGAGGTCAAGCGGCATCTTCTGGAGTTGAAGGAGCAAATGGCGTAGCGGGAACGAGCATGGGAACATATATCCACGCAGGGGGCGGTGGTTCTGGAGGTGTAGGAGCATTTACAAAAAATGCTGGTTCGGGAGGAAATGGCGGGTTATATGGAGGTGGTGGAGGTGGTGGAGGATGTCAAGGAACTCAGAATAGCATCCTTACTTCTGGATCTGGTGGGAATGGAGCAAATGGAATTACTATTGTAACAACTTATTTTTAATTATGGATACTTACGCAATACTCGATAAAGATGGAGGATGGTTAGTCAATCTTGTTGTTTGGAATGGTAATCTGAAGGATTGGCAACCTCCTGCTGGAACAATTGCAAAACGAATAGAAGACGTTGATGTTTCGCAACTTCCAGAAAGACCATCAGATGCCATTTAGGTTAGATCCAACATCTGGAAAATTATCTTTTTTTCAAAATCCAGCAGTAATAAATGATTCTGTAAACGATCTTCCAACAAGTCTACCAGATGGGACTACGGCATATAGCCTTAATGCAACTGGATTTGGCAAACAAGGGAATAATAGTCAGTCTATAGTTTACCCTAAAGATAACATTTGGTATCGAGCGGACACAAATGATGAAGTTGTTCCAGATGTCAATTCAATTTGGGATGTAGGCTCAAAGTACAATAACTATGATCCCACTGCTGGAGCGTTTAACAAGACTGTAATTTCATCTGTAACGATTAACAATATCTTAACAGAAAACTCATTTATTGATATGCCAATTAATGGGCAGTTGATTCGCGTATATGTTAAGTACCAAGTTAAAAACACACTTCAAGGACAAGGCAATCTTCCCTGTTTCATTTTCAGTAATGGATGGGGAGCAAGCGTAGCGGACTACACTAGCTATGCTAACCTTGGTTATGCAGTAATCCAATACGATTGGAGAGGGACATTCAATGGAACAATCGCTCCATATCCAGCAAATTTGATGACTGTTTACCCAACAGAATTGAGTCGGCTAAACCAGAATGTAAATCCTAACGCAAATTACACCAGTCAAGCGTCTGTTGCAACTATAGCGGATGTCCGCAACCAAGATATGTATTATTGGTTCGCAATGCCTAGACGGGTATTAGCGTATGTAAAATCTTTAACAGCCGATATTGATATTACTAAAATCGGTTTCTGGGGCAACTCATGGGGTGGTCAAATTGCTTATAATATGTCTATCGAACCAGACATTAAAGCTGTCATTGCAGTCTATGGTAATGGATGGATCCACTGGTGGAAGACGTTCAATGTATTCCCATACGCTTTGCCATACGTCGAACCGACATTTACGGATGGCAACAACTATTACATCACAACTCTTGAGCCACAATCGTATGCGAAAAGCTCAACCGCTCCTGTTCTGTGGCTAACAAGCACAAATGATTTCCACGGAAACTTTGACAGAGGATTCCGTAATTTTGAGATTTCTCCTGCTGGTGGTGGATTTGCTTTTAAAGTAAACGCATCGCATGATATTACAGGTTTGGAGCAAAATATTCAATTGTGGTTTGATCATAAACTGAAAGGAACGATTGCTACTTGGCCCTCTAGCCCCAATACTATTCCTAGCCTTGTTCCTTCTGGAGCAAACACTGGCTATCCAAAAGTAACTGTAACTCCATCTGACGCAGCAAACATTTCAGCGATTCAAATCTATTATGCTCTTGAAACTGCTGATTGGCAGAATAGAACATGGCTAACCGCAACAACTGTAAACAATGGTGATGGAACATGGAGCGCAGAAACTCCTTGCTTTAACATTGATGGATATGTCTTTGCTTACGCACAGATCACCTATGCAAACACGATTGTAGTTTGCAGCAAACAGGCTGCATTTATTCCGTCTTCCCTTGGTAATGCGGTTGCCGCTCCGAACAACTATTGGAGTCCCACAAACGCAAGCGCAACGATCAATTTATGGCTGGATGTAGCGGATAACAATACGCTCACATTAAATGGGCCGCTAGTAACTGAATGGAGAGATAAGTCCAGCATAGCAAACCATGCAATTCCTAACTCTGGTGAGGAGCCTGTTCTTGCAACAGTTAATGGAATGAATGCAATCCGCTTTACTGGGTTGAAGCGTCTATTCTCCACAAATAGAGTTACCACTAGAGATTACAGAAACGTATTCATTGTTGCTCAATACGAAGGTGGAACAGTGTTTTACAATAGCTCATATTCATTCATGCCTTTGTTTGGTGGAGCGATTGATGGGGGCAGCGCAAACGGAAACTGCTTCTTTGGAACAAGTCTAATCCAATCGTTTGCTAACAATACATTTTTAGGTGGGCCATTCTTTCTAAATGCAACCCAAGTGTCCGCAGACGGAACGAATAGAGTTGTCCTACCACAACTCAATACATCAATGGGATTCATATCAGCCAACTCAGCGTCAGCAGTTGCTGTTGCAGGATACGGAATCGCAACTCTGCGACAAAACCTTAGCCCGTGGGATGGAGTTGTATGCGAAATCGTATCTTATGGCTCAACTTTAACATTGACTGATAGACAAAAAATGGAAGGGTATATCGCATGGAAATGGAATTTAGTTTCTTTGCTTCCATCTGGTCATCCATATAAAACAACACGACCAACAGTATAATTTATGAATGATAACACGACTTTAAATGGCATTATAGGAACTGTAATATCCAGTAGTGGATTCTTTGTTTCAATCCTTCCAGAAATTGATGCAACGATAAGAACATTTGGTGCATTTGTTTCAGTAATTGCGGGTGTATTAACTTGCATTTATATGTTTAAAAAAATTAAGAACTTCAAATAACACTTGACCTATAATGAGAATTCTACTCACATTGTTTGTATGCCTTGCATTAACAAGCTGCATATCAATTCCCATTCCTCCAAGTGGAGACAAAATGGGTGATTACGGAAGAGTAGAAATTGGAATAAAAATTAGATATATACCAAACGACCAACTCGATTGGTTTAATCCTATAATTCCACAACCTAAATTATATAAAGACAAATGAAAATTGTAGATTACATCTTGGCTCGTCTCTTGGAATCGTCAACCTATCGTGGCGCGATTTTTCTTCTTGGTGGACTTGGTATTGCCGTTGCTCCTGAACAAGCCAACGCTATTGTTGCTGCATCAATGGCTGTTGTAGGAGCTATAAACGTATTCCGAAAACAAAATAAATAATGCTTTATAAGCTAACCGTAATTGCATCCCGTGAAATAGGGGTGCAAGAAACTGGCGGCAATAATTGTGGAAAACGTATTCGTGAATACCAATCCGCAACTGAACTTACTCCAGCTGCATGGCCTTGGTGTGCAGCACTTGTTGATTGGTCTATTCGTGAATGGTTAAAAGATAAAGAAGTTGTCGATTGGCTAGGTTTAAAAAACAAAACTACTGACCAATGGAGGCCAACAACAGCGTTAGCATATGGATTAACAGCATGGGCAAAACAAAGGCCAAATACGACTAAAGTTTATAATGAAAAAGATAGAGCAGTTGCTGGAGACATCGTTACCTTTGATTTTTCGCATACAGGAATTGTTTTGGAAGATTGCGGCGAACATATTGTAACAATTGAAGGAAACACTAATGGCAGTGGGGGTAGAGACTCTGAATCTGGTGATGGAGTATGGAGAAAGATTCGCAAAAAATCACTTGTAAAAGACATTATTAGAATACATCCATCGACAGCTAAATAAATATGGCAAATATCACCCACAAGTGGAAAAAAGTCCTAGCAGTTAGTTGTTCACATGCGAAATATTGTTGCCCAGATGCTTGGAAAGCTGTAATGACGTTTAAATCGCGTTTTTCACCTGATACAATCCTGCATCTTGGAGACTTTATTGATTTATCAGCCCTAATGGGCAATGGAATAGGTTCTGGAAGTGATGGAGATGAAGTAACTCCAGACATTGACACTGGGTTAATGCACCTACGTGAATTAATGGCTGGATGCAAGAATCCTTATGTTCTTTGTGGAAACCATGAAGATCGTGCATGGAAACTAACTCACAGCAAAAATTCTGTCACTTCATATTGCGCTCATAAAATTGTATCTGCAATTGAAGACACAACTAAAAAGTTAAAAGCTAGGTTAATTCCTTATTCTGGAATTGAACAGATCGTTGACATAGCAGATATTGGGTTTACTCATGGAACTTGCTATGGTGAATCTGCGGCTAGGGATATGGCAGAACAATACTGCAATGGCACTAGACGTAAAATAGTAATGGGACATACTCATCGTGTTGCCATACAGAATGCCAGAACATATCATGGTGGAACTTGCTATAATATTGGAACATTAACGTCTAGGGGAGCGTTAGAATACGCTAAAAACCGAAGAAGCACTTTCAGTTGGTGTCAGGCTTGGTGTTGGGGTGAGTATTGTGAATCGCTTAATCAATCTTCACTTCAAATAACGCAAAGAGGAAGAGGAGAAGCATGGAGAATGCCAATTTAACATGACCCCAAACGATTTTCTTAAAATTCTACTAGAGGCAAGCAATAAATGCACAGATCCAGCACCAAAGGGATGGTATTCTAAAAATGATCTATGCAAAGTATGGAATATCAAAAAAACTTCGTGTAAAGAAAGGATTACATCAGGAATGAAATTAGGACTGATTGAAAGAAAAGATTTCTATATTCCAAATGTAAATGGAATTTTATTTCCTGTCCCTCATTATTTTTTTAAATATGAAAAAAAGCCTAAGAGTAAGAATTAACGGGCAAGTATGGACTATTAGTTATGGTATTCCGGGTAAAACCAATGGAATTATTGATGATGGGTGTTGCGACTACGAAAAACGTAAGATTACAATCAATCGAAATGCAGAAAGCAATCTTCTTAATGTATTATCGCATGAAGTGCTACACGCAAGACTTCCAGACTTTAGTGAGGACGCTATTGAAGAGTTAGGCTCATTAATTGACGAGATTTATGTCAAAATGCAGCAAGTTTCTTAATTTCATTTGACAACAAGTAAATATCAATATTAAATTCCGAAAAATATGAGTTGCTACGATGAATGCGTTCCAGATTATCCTGTTTGTGATTGTGTTGACACCAGAGGTGCTACTGGAGCTACAGGCGTAGGATTTGTAGGAGCCACTGGTCTTACAGGAGCAACTGGTGCTGGAGCAACTGGCGCAAGCGGATCTGGCGCAACTGGAGCCACTGGCCCAGCTGGAATTGGAGTACAGGGAGCAATGGGGCCACAAGGAATACAAGGGCCACAAGGACAGGCTGGAACAAATGGTTCAACTGGAGCTACTGGAACAGAGGGAGCCACAGGAGCTACTGGTTATGGGGCAACTGGCCCAGCTGGAACGTCTCCAGTATTAACTCGTCAAAGTTCTACAACCTTCCCTATTCAAGTAGGAACAAAAACATTTTTTTATACATCAGCAGATGTTGGATGGACTTATGGATCACGCATTCGCATTGTTGCTAATTCTGCATATCCTTTTGATTGGATGGAAGGCAATATCATTAATGTTGCTTCTAATTTTGTAACCGTATATGTTGATAAAACTCAAGGTTCTGGAACATTTTCAGACTGGGTTATTGCATTAACTGGAGATGGAGGCATTGGAGCAACTGGTGCTAGTGGAGTTCAAGGTGCAACTGGTTCAACTGGGCCAGCAGGATCTACTGGAGCTGGAACTACTGGAGCAACTGGAGTTGATGGGCCAACAGGGCCACAGGGAGCAACTGGAATTACTGGAGCCACTGGATCTGGAGCGACTGGAGCGACTGGAACTATTTTAAATTTTATTGGAGAATGGACAAGTGGATCATATGCAGCTAATACAGTTGCTGTTTCTCCAATTGATAGAAACACATATATTAGTCTAGTTGTAACATCAAATGTTAATATAGACCCCTCTTCTGATCCAACCGAATGGGAAATATATTCATATGGAGGCGCAACTGGAGCCACGGGATTAACTGGAGCCACTGGAGCTGGAATTACACTTAAAGGTACAGTTGCAGATATTGTAGATTTACCTCAAGTTGACAATGTAGTTGGAGATATTTATATTGTAACAAATGAAGATGGACATGGGTATATTTGGGATGGATCTTCTTGGAACGATGTTGGCCCAATTCAAGGGCCACAAGGGCCACAAGGTGCAACTGGAATACATGGATCTACTGGCATTGAAGGAGCAACTGGCGCAACTGGTTCTGGAGAAACTGGAGCAACTGGTTTAACTGGCATTGAAGGAGCAACTGGCATTGAAGGAGCAACTGGGCCACAAGGCGCAACTGGGTTACAAGGAGCTACTGGAGTTACGCCCCCATCAAATGCAGGAAATATTTGGACATTTACAGGGGATGGATCAACATTAACTTGGTCATTAACAGGAAATACATCTGGTAGTATTGTTTCTGCAAATTATTTAGCATCAATTGATGGCATTTTACAATCTCCATTAAACTATACAATCAACAATGTTTCACCAAGAACACTAACAATTTCAACTGTTCCATCTGGAAGTTTCCTTGTTGTTGTATCTCTTTCTACAGCTTAATAACAAATAAGAACCTAAAATTATGGCATTAACAAAAGCAACACAAAATGTAATTACGCCAAACATCGTAACTACTGATACCCGTCAAACAATTACAGCAGAAAAAGTAATTCAAGCACTTTATTCTACAACATCAACTACAACACTAACTATTGGAACTGGTTCTAAAACACTAACTGTTCAAACTGGACTTAGTTGGGTTGCTGGTCGAAATGCAGTTATTACAAATGGATCAACAAGATCTATGTCGGGATCGGTAACAAGTTACAATCCTATTACAGGAGTAATGGTTGCAAATATTACTACTACTGGAGGTGGAACTGGAACATATGGGTTTTGGACTGTTACTCAACAAACTTCAACTGCACTTCCTGCTTTGCGTATTACATCCAATGATAGCGCAAATGCTTTTGTTGTTGAAGATTCAGCTAATCCAGATTCAACACCATTTTATGTTACTAGTTCAGGACTTGTTGGTGTTGGTGACAGTTGCGCTATTACTAACGATTGTAGTGTTGGATTAAATTTAATGGTTAGTGAAAATATAAATATTGGAGGAAATTTAAGAATTACAGGCTCTAATGCTACGTCAGGATGGTTTGCTGTAGATGGATGGAACGGGAGAGGCTTTAACAATGTTATAAATACACAAAATGGGAGCTTACAAAAAACAACAACTGCAATTAATTGTTTATCGTCAACTGATAATACGTCAATTGTTTATAATTTATTAGATTCAGCAAGCTTATATTTAGAATTGCAAGAATTGCTTGCGTCAACTGCAATCTCATCAAGTGGGTTTGGTGGAACATTGCAATTAAAAATAATGTCATATGTCATTGCAACAACTGTGGCAACAGGAGTTCAAGTTCAAACGGTTGGAGCATATACAAGTCCAGTTTTTGTAGTAAACGCATTAACAAATTCATCTAATTACACTGGTTTTACATTAAATGGACTTACAACAGCAACAAATATAACTACAGTAGATGGATTGGCTCAAACAGCAGGAGGAATTCCAGCAACTGGATATGCTACCATTCAAGCAACCGCTGCAACAACAATAGCAGATGGAGCAATAAATTTAACATTGCGAGGACATACTACTGCTGATAATACAACAACAACCTTCGGTTCATATACAACAGCGGAGATTATTTGTTCTAATTTTTGGAATGCTGAAGGATAATATTGACAAAAACAATCAACAACATTAGAAATAAACACTATGTCTTGCAATAATCGCAGAAGCGGCCCTTGCTGCCCAGATACACCTTACCCACAGGTTTCCCATGAAAGCGTACCATCGCTAATTGATAACCTTGTTAATGCACTTTATGGGTCTATTTCAAAGTGCGTTAAAAAAGGACGTGTAATTTGGAATATCCCATGTGATCCATCAACAACACCAGCTGAAGTGTCTGGAATTCCACGCGAACAAGGAGAAGGTCTTCTTTGTTATATCATTCGGGTATTGAATGAAGATGTTGCAGTAATTCCAAATGTTGTTCAAACAAATACAACACAAACAATAACTGGTCAAAAAACATTCACGCAAAACATTATTGCTAGTGGCGGAATTAATGGCAATGTTACTGGAAATATTGTAGGAGATATTGTTGGTGATGTCACTGGTAATGTTGTTGGTAATGTTGTTGGAAATTTAACTGGAAATGTTATTGGCAATGCAACGACAGCAACTAACGCAACTACTGCGACTACTGCGACAACTGCAATTACTGCAACAACTGCAAATACAGCTACAACTGCAAATATTTTAACAACCACTAGAACAATTGCTATTTCTGGAGGTATTACTGGAACTGCTACGTCTTTTAATGGTGGAGCAAATATTTCAATTCCAGCAACGATTACATCTGGAGCGACAATTACATCTCCTGTGCTTGCTGGAACAGCAACAGGAAGTTTAACATCAAAAGTTATTCAAGGTATTACAGATGGAAGTTCTGTAACTGCTGGATATATTGGAGAATTAATAGAAGCAAGTCAAGCAAGCACATCTATTACAACTGGTGCTACTCTAACAGCAATAACGCTATCTCTTCCTGCTGGTGAATGGGATGTTTTTGGAAACGCAACATTTAATTTTTCTACAACAACAGTAACTGCAAATACAGCAATAGCGGTTGGTGTAAGTACTGCTCTTGCAACGCTTCAATTAGACAAGCAGAATCTACTTATGCTTCCATTGTTTACAACAGCAACATTGGCCCCAGCGTTTGCTCTTGTAACTCCAAAAGTTCCTGTTACTCTTACAGCTACAACTCCCATATATCTTATCGTTAAAGCCCCGGGATTTACTGGAACAATAACATATACAGCTACAATTAAAGCCCGTAGAATCCGTTAATTTATGCCATATACTAAAGAAAAAACTAAAATGCCAGAAGGTTTTTATGACCTTGGAGAAGAACTTAATACAATCTCTATTTCAATGGGTGAAACTGAAGATGAAGAAGAGTCCCCCAAAATTCATTATCCATCATTATATTTTGAAAATGCAGAAGCCTTGAGCAAACTTCCAAAAGAAGGAACTGCTACTATTTATTTCAAAAAAGTAATGGAAAAAAAAGAAACTGTAATGCGTGATGGCAAGGAAACAAAGCGTCATTGCGTTGAACTTTGCATATGTGGAATTAAACCAAAAGGCGCAAGCAAAATGGAATCTACAGCTAAAAAAGAAGATCCAGAAGATGCAATTGAAATGGGACTAGCTGAAGCTGGTGAATCCAAAAACGAAGAAGACGAGAAAGATTAATTATGGCCGATAAAACTATGCCTCCAACCGAAGCTCCAACACCAACCACAGACGCTATGCCGGGGGAAATGGCAGCACCAACACCAGAAATGGTTCCACAAGGAGGTCAAGTTATGGTTGAAATGCCATCTGATGCCTTTGATGCTGTTTATGCTCTTGTAACACAACTTGCAAGTGGACTTGAATCACTTAAAGCCGATGTTGATGCACAAAAGGGTGCAGGAGCAGGAATGGCTCAAGAAAATGCACAAGCTCCAATGCCACCAGAAGGTGCAGGAACTGATGAAGAGTTTCTGAAATCTATTGCAGAACAAGGTTCCGTGCGATAGCATTGTGCCATGTTTGTATCCGAAATCTTCGATGAATGCGCTGAAATTTTAGGAACTACCGACCAAACAAAGGTATTTCGGAAAATCACGCAAGCTGTTCAGACCTTGATGGAATCTGGACATTGGACTCATGCGACTGCTGAAGTAGATGTTTGCACAGGTTGGGATAAATGTTCATTGGCATTGCCAAGAGGTATTGATATTCCACTTGCTGTAAATATTGATGGTTCTCCAACTTATTTTAGGAATCGTTTATTTCAATACCATGTAAACAAAGGCGGAATGTATAATTCTGTTGAATGGGCATGGGATGATCGTGGATATGTAGCTACATTGATGGATATTGTGCGTCCTTCTCAACTTGTTGCTGTTGCTGAAAGCAATAATGATGTTGGTAAAATTATTCGCGTACTTGGAACTGATAAAAACAATCGCGATCTTCGTTCTCAAACCCCCAATGGAGCGGGAGTAGATGGATTATTGATCCCAATTCATTCTCAACAAGACTTCCAATATGGAACAATTGCTCCAGATGGAAACACAATTGCAACAAGAGATGTCGCCATTGATCCTATTAAAAATTTTACAACGACAACGCCTCATGGTCTATCATCTGGTCAAGGAATGGCTGTTAGGCTTGTTAATGGAGTTATTCCAGTTCCACTTAGTGATGGTCAAACCTATTACATTGGTGTAATTGACGCATATACAGTTCAATTATTTGGAGACTCACTTAATGCACAAGCATTACAATACCCAATCGGATTGCAATCTATTGATGGCTTTGGATCATTGCAGTTACAAAACAAACGAACAGCTCAAATTGAAACATCACTAAAGTTTGTTCCACCATCTCCAACATTCACTATTAATTTTGCAAATGAGATTGTATTCCCATCTCAGTCTCTTCCAGCTCCATTAGAAGCAAAAAAAACATATTTTGCTCAACCTATTGACACGGATCACATCCAGATTTTTTCAAATTTAACAGATGCTACAAATAATACAAATCCTGTTTATTTGACTGGTTCAAATAATATCATTGATGTTGATATTCGTAAGCCTATAACTCCAGAAACAAAACTTGTTTTTCCTGTCAAACATTATTTTAATGATGGCGATCAAGTTCAAGCATTTACAAATGGAGGAACACTTCCACAACCTCTAGTTGCAAATCAAAATTATTTTGTCAATATTATTGATGATTACTCTGTATCAATTCATTCCAATCAATCTGACGCACTAGGATCAAGTCCAACTAATTTTGTAAATCCAATTGATATTTCAACATCTGGATCTGGATCAAATTCGCTTGTAAAATTTATTCAAGCAACATCAACAACTGGAATTGAAAATCAAATTACATCTAAAGGATTGAATATTACTCCAGCTTCTGGGGCTGGAGCTTCATTTCAAGCTGTTGTTGTTGGAGCTGTAACGGAAATAAATATTTCATCATCAGGTGGCGGATACACAACTATTCCAAATGTAACTTTCTCTGATCCGCCAACACCTCCAGAAGGCAGTCCAATTGTTGCAAGGACAGCTACTGCTTATGCTGTAAGAAATACTATTACTAATAGCATTAGTGGAATCGTTATTACTGACCCCGGACTTGGGTACTCTATAGCTCCAACAGTCTCAATTGATCCACCCCCATCAAGTGAAAACATAGTTATTTCAACATTAGCTGCTGGAGCAACTACTGTTGCTTCTTGTACAACAGCAACAGCGCATCAATTTACAACTGGAAATACAATAAGAATAAGTGGGGCAACTCCAATAACATATAATGGAGATTTTGATGTTACTGTTACTGGAAGCAATTCATTTACATACAATTTACCAATAGCAGTAACTCCAGCAGCAACTGGATCAATGACTTGCAGTATAAAGCCCGGGAATCAAGCTGTTGCAACATCAAGAATAACAACTTCATTTGTATCTCATTATAATTTAATTTCTGGTGGATCTGGATATACAGAAGCTCCACAAATTCAAATTACTGGAGGAAATGGATTTGGAGCAACAGCGACTTCAACAATTGCATCAGGAGTTGTTACATCTGTAAATGTAATAACAACTGGAACTGGATATACTTCAGTTCCAAATGTTAGTATTGAACCATCAACTGGTGTATTTATTAATTTTTCTTCAACTGGTGTATTGCCATTGCCTCTTATTTCAGGAACATCATATCGAGCAGAAGATCCAGATATAATTAACAATACATTCACAATTAAAAACTCTGATTTTAGTAATGTTAATATAACTTCATCTGGAGTAGGAACCTTATACGTTGTTCTTTCTCGATCATTTGCAGTTGATTTTACTAATAGCTGGCTAGGTGATTTTACAAATTTATCAATTGGGCAAGCAGTTTATTTTGGAACTAACTATATTCTTCCAACAACAATACCATCTATTGATAATGGAGTAACTCCAAGATATCTTAGATATATTTCAAATTCAATAGGTCAAATTTACGATACTTTTTCAAACGCAACAAATACAACATCTGAGGCAGGATTAATCAATATTGATTCGTTTGGAGTTGGTCAAATTTATTATGGACTAAGGACACAGGTAACACCTTCAGTTGACACTAATCTTGTTAGTCTAATAAATCTTGCATTTTTGACTAAAAATGAAGTTGTTCAATTTAGCTCATCTGGAACACTTCCATCACCACTTATTGCTAATATAGATTATACAATAAATATTATTGGAGACTCAATTGAAGTTTATAATGGTGTAAATCAAGTTTTATTTACTGATGCTGGTATCGGTCAACTTAGTCTCGATATTATCCGTAATGTTCAAGTTCAACCATCGAATAACATTCTTGCTACAGCATCACTTTATGAAACAGGAGCAGAGCTTGTTGTTAGAGCTAAATTAGGTGATGTTTTGCCAACTGGACTTGTTGAAGGAACAAATTATTATGTTCGACGCATTAACAACGATTCCTTTGAACTTTACGATACGCTTAATGACGCTAGAAACCTTGATTCAATTACGGGACGTAAAACATACACAACCCCCGGCAACAAAGTAACGTCTAAATTTTTTACTGATGCTATTTTTGAGGCTGTTCTAGTAAAATCCATTGCCCACATTGAAAAACCCCTTACAGACGGCTATGTGAGCCTTTACGCATGGGATTACGGTCGCAGCAATGACATGACTTTGATTGGTCAGTATCATCCAACAGAAGTTAATCCACAATACCGAAAGATTAGGATTGGTAAATCTTGTGCATGGGCTAGGATTCTTTACAAAGTAACATCTCCAAAAGTTTCTTCTATTTACGATTTTATTCCACTTGAACAAGAACGTGCTATTATTGCAGCTGTTCATGCCGTTGATTTGGAAGACAAAGATTTTGCTGATCAAGCTGTTCGTTATTGGGGAATTGCTTATCAGTATCTTAAAAACCAACAAGAGTCTATTGATGGTCACGCAATGACCCCGCCACAGATAAATAATATTACTTATGGCGATGGAACTGATGTAGTTATGTGGTAAAATGAAATCAGAACAAATTACATCAGGTAGGCAAGAAAAAACTTCAGCAGGATGGGTGCGTGGAGTAAATTCTATGCGAAATCCTTGGGCATTACCTGAAGACCAAGTAAAATGGTCAGTTAATACACAGTTCCGTGGTGGTATTGTTCAAACAAGACCGGGACAAGCAATGAAATTATCTCTTCCTGCTGGAAATTTTCAGGGGGGAATACTTTTTTTAGCAAACAAACAATACAAATCCGCAGATGGAATAAATCCACCTCAGATTTTTGATGTTAATGGAAATGGCATACAACAAAATGAAATTCCATATATTGTTTTTGCTGTAAATGGAAAAGTTTATTGGAGTCCATTCCCGCTTGTTCAGCCTAAATCATGGGTTCCATACCAACTTTCTGGAATCTCACTTGATCCAAATGTAAAACAATGCGTTTTTACACTTGCAACACAATCTGCTAACATTTCTACTGGTGGTGATGTTTCAATTACTCCATCTCATCGTGTTTTATTTATTCAAGATGGCATTTCAGCTCCTGTTTATTGGGATGGAAGTAATACAACTGGAGTTCAATCATCATCCATTCCAACTGGAACATGGATGGCATATTCTGGAAATAGGTTATGGATAGCAAGTGGAAACATAGTTCTAGCGTCTGATCTTGGAGATCCTACAAGCTGGAAAGAACGGGAATCAGGAACTGGGCGAGGGGACTTCTCTTTTACCCGTCCAGTTACGGCACTTACTAACTATGTTGGACAGAATAACGATCAAAGACTTTATGTTTTTACTGATCGTTCAACATTTGCACTAGCAAGTGGAATTTTAGATAGAACAGCTTGGCCGATTACATCAAACTTTCAAACTATTTTATTTCCAAATATTGGTTGCATTGCTGGTAAATCTATTGCGTTTCAAGCTGGTCAAATGTGGTGGTATTCGCAAGGTGGACTTATTGCTGCTGACGTTGCTGGAAATGCTTATTTGTCATCTCAAGTTCTTTATAAAGACGTTGAAATGGTTCGTGCAAAGGCATATATGGCTGGAGATCAGACTGGAATTTGCGCTGCATCATTTGAAAATTATCTTCTTTATAGCATTCCTTACCTTGAGCCGCTAAATTCAGCTACAATGGTAATGGATTGGGCATCAGCATCTGAAATAAATCAACAAAGATCTCCAGCTTGGTGTGGAGTGTGGACAGGAACACGTCCCGTTGAGTGGACTTCTGGAATTATTAATGGACAACCTAGATGTTTTCATTTTTCTGTTGATTATTCAGCAACAAGTGACGGTTCTTATATTTCACTTTGGGAATCATTTATGCCAACAAGAATTGACTCATATTTGAGTTTCAATGACGATGGTACAACGGTTGACCTATTTAACCGAATTTACGCACAAGTTGAAACAGCGTTACTTGGGGATGGAATGGATTACAAGCAATTTGTGTATGGAGAGCTTGAATGCTGCGAGATTGGCGGAACAGTTGACGTTAAAGCGTCATACAGAGGGTCTAAAGGCCAATATCAATCAATCCTAAATACAAGATTATTGGCTGTAACTGAAAACTATCAATGGGAAAATACTCCATTTGCTCCAGAGATTGAAAAGCTGGGATTTTTAAATACGCAATATCGTCGATTAATAACTGAATCTACAACGCGAAATGCAACGTCATTGACTTGTGAATCAAAATTAACAACAGACATTGATAAAGGTTTTTCAATGTTAATTGAATGGTGTGGAGAGTTTGGTCTTGAGATAATTCGTATGTTCCAAGATCCGTGGAGTGAGCGGTCAACTGGAGTACCTCAATCAAATGAAACGCAATCATGCGTGGCAGCTCAAGATGGGGCAACATTGACTTTGGATCTTTTGCCTAATCCATACGAGTCTCCTATAACGGAACAAAAATCATGGTACGCTAAAGTGTTTAGAACTGTAACATTATCATGTTCATTTCCATCAATAAAACCATCAATTTCAGCAACAGCATCTGCTTCATTTCTTTCAACTATTTCATTTTTTCATGCTGAACAACAAGCTGGAATATTAGCTGAACAAGCAGCAACTTTAGCAGCAAACCAATATCGCATACAAAACCCTTGTTAATATGCCATCTATAATTGACGCATCTGTAAAAGTAACTGAATTCCCTAATAGGTTTGTATCTCCATTTGGTGATGATCCCATTGTTCCTCTTTATTCGTCTGTTCCAATTCCTATTGAAGATAACTCTTGTCTTCCTTGTGTAGTATGTGGTAATTTTTTAACTAGAAATAAAGTAATACAGAGGCAAGCAGAAATATTTAGCGGTTATATTCCTAGTGAATTAGGAGGAAATGAAATAAGAGTAGGAACAAATTAATAAATATGAAACCAAAAATAGATTACAAACTTGTTCGGTCTGGAACAAATGAGTTTTTAGAGTTAGTTGATTTTGCTGAAGATTTTAACCATCAAATTATAGAACATCCAAATGTTAATGTATATGCTCATTATTCTAATGGAAAACTATTTGGATACTCTGATCACGTTTATCTCCCAACAGTTTATCCAGCCTTTCATCCAAAGCACACACGACCACAAGATATTATTCAAGTTATGAGTGATTGGAGGGCGCATACTCAACTTTCTGGATCTCCCGGATATATTGGAGTTCCTTTAATTAATGATAGACCTAGTTTTACTAATGATGTTATGTTAAAATTAGGTTTGACTAAAATGGATAGAGAAGTTTACTCTATGACTAATTTTTAATTATGGGTGGAGCAAAAACAGTTAACGCAAGCAAATATATCAGCAAACCTGATTCATCAAGAGATATAGCTATACTTATGGCTATGCAGCAAGCTCAGATGGGACAGCAAGCTCAACAAGCTGAGTTGATGAAAGCTGCGTCTGAAATGCCTCCAGAACAGCAGTTTTATGATCCACTAAAAGAATCTAAACGACTAGCTGAAATTGGGATGGCAAACGCTCAAAAAGCTAGAGAGCTTGAGATGCAAACATCTCCAGAAGCTGCTGCAATGAGGCAAGCGCAAGCAAAAGAGTTTGCCTCGCTAACATCCCCAGAAAGAGCTAATGAATATATAAATCAATGGACTGGAAGGCAAGGTCTTATTCAAGGACTTGAAACGGGGTTGCAAGACTCAAGCATTGGAAAAGCTGCGATGTATGATTCAGCACTAAAAGCAAGGCAAAACTATGAGCAACAGAATCTAGCCTTGCAGCAACAGTTACTACAGCAAACGCAAGCTCCAGTTGGGGGAATTGATCCAGCTTCATCTATTTCTGCACAACAAGCTGCACAAGCGCAAAATTTACAATCCATGCAGAATTGGCAAAATTCTATGTATGGTAATGTTGGTGCATATAATCAATCTACAGCTGATCAAATGGCGCAAATGGGAGTTAATTTCCAAAACACGCAAGAAACAGCAGCTCAAGACCAACAGAATTATATTAATGCAATGATGCAAAATCAAGCTCAAAATGAAGCTGGAAAGAACGCTATGAAGTCAGCATATTTGCAAGCAGCTGGAAGCATTGCTCAAGGTGCAGCTAGTGGCATAGGTTCTGCATATGCCGCAGGAGGATCTGCTGGTGCTGGTGGAGGGTTAAATTCATCTGGCTTTTACAATTCAAAATTAGCTGGAGCGAATGCTTCTGGTGTAGCCCCAAATCAATTGTCTCAACAAAGCTCAACTGGATTAGGTGGATTTATGGGAATTGGAAAACAAGGTGGATATTATTATAATCCAAGTGGATCATATCGCTCATAATTTATGACACGACCAGATCCAACATTAAGTTTACAGGGATTCATGCTTCAATCGCAAGGGCAAATAAGTGCCTTGCAAAATAAAGCTAATTTACTTCGCTCATATTCTTCACAGGCTCCAGCAATGCAGTCTTTTGATGCCGCAAAAACATCTAAGGAAGCATCTGAGTTTGGAATGGACAACATCCAAAGGTCTAAAGAATTTGAACGATTATTTAACCCAGAAACAGCTCAAATGCGACAAGGGTTGGGAGATCGTGTTGCAGAAGCGACAAATCTTGATGCAAGTAAAAAGTGGATGGATCAATGGGCTATTAAAAGCGGACTTGGAAGCGATAGTCTTATTGGACGTTCCGCTATTTATGACCAATCGACACAAGAAGGACGGCAAGCTAAATTGCAGAACTTGCAAATCCAACAAGGGTATTTGTCGCAAACTCCAGCTCCTATTGGGGGGCTGGATCCAGCATCTATTATTGCCGCAGAACAAGCTGCAAAAGCTCAGAATCTGCAATCCATGCAGCAATATCAAGGTAACGTGATGCAGGGAGCACAACAATTAAATCAATCTACAACTGATTGGATTAATAGTAATCTTGGGCAGCTGCAAAGAGTAAATTCTGTTGACAGGCAGAATCAATCCAACTACGAACAAGCACTATTAAAAGGAGCGCAAAATAAAGCGCAGGGTGAAAATGCAACTAGAGGAGCTATGATTAGTACTGGTGGTGCGGTTGCTGGTGCGGCGATTGGTGCTGCAATTATTATATAAATGGAACAACTAATAAATAAAACAATAAATAAAATAACAGAATGGAATAAAAGATGGCCTAGAGCAGTGGTTTTGTGGAGTGGAGGAAAAGACTCCACGGCATTGCTTCATCTTATTAAATTCAAAGCTGGAATTGATCTTCCAGTAATTCAATATCGTGAACCAAAAATGCGAGAACGATATGCGTATTCCGATAAGTTAATCAAAGATTGGAAGCTAGAAGTGTACGATTACCCACCGAATAGGGTTTCAATTGCTGATGGCCCAGACGTTGAAACGGGAGAGTTGCGTTTTGACTTTATCAAATACTACCAATGGGGAAAACAAGCTGCTGTATGCCTTTCTTTGGGAACAGAACGACCAAAGGATAGCGAAGACTACCTGTGTGCCGTTACAGACCTATTACAACGCCCTACAGGCACTTTTAATTGGCCTTGGGGGGCAGTATATATTGGGACAAAATATTCAGATACAGATTTAATTAAAGGCCATGTACCACTTGCTGTTGATATTCGATATGCTGACGATTCGCCAATGTCACTTTATCCGCTCAGAGATTGGACTGATAAAGACATTTTTCAATATTTGGAAGAAGAAGGAGTAAAGCCAGATCCAACTCGATATGTAAAAAGTTGGGATACTTGGGGGAACAATAAAGATAAATCACTTAATGCCGACTTTTATCCTGTTTGCTTTAACTGCGTTAATCGACATGAAGGGAAATACGTTGATTGTCCAAAATTGAAAGCTAAAATATCTAACATTTCTCATCTTGCTCCATATGAAGACTTGGTAAATGAAGACTTAGGATTTCGTCCTGTTGTATGGAACAAGTAGAGTTTGACTGCAAGTCATGTGGGGCTTGCTGTGCTTTTAAATGGTCATGGCCTGTTTTCAAGAGAGATAGATCAGATGCAAAAAGTATACCAACAGACATGGTGAGAACTGACTATCCATTAATGAAAACAGAAAATAATAGATGTGTTGCATTAGATGGAAAGATTGGTGAATCTGTGTGTTGCAAAGTATATAATGATAGGCCAAACTCATGCCGTAAATTTGAACCGGGAAGTGATTTGTGCAAGGAAGCTAGAAAAAAACTTTTGACATAATTTTATTTAAGCGTTAAATACTAAAAAACTATGAGCTTTTGGGGAATGATTACTGGCAGTGATGATAAAGAAGATGATAGACGCAGAGAAAGAGAGGCTGCTGATGCTGCTGCCGTTGCTGCTGCCGTTGCTGCTGAAGAAAAAGCAAGAAAAGCAAGGGAACAGGCTCTTGTTATTGAATTAATAAAACAACAAGAAGCTGCTAAAAAAGCTCAAAATGAAAAAACAGCAAAATTAGTAAAAGAACAACAAGATAAAGCTCGCAATTTTCAAATTCAATCTCAAAATAAATCATTTTCTCAATTGCAATCACAAGGAGAAGATCAAGCTAAAGAAATGCTATCTTCTTCATATCCTCAACAAACACAAATGCAACAAAATGTTGGGTTCTCTCAGTCCCCCAATAAAACAACATCAGCGCAAGGTTTTACTTCTTCTCAAATTGGAAGACAAGCACCTCAACAAACAATGGAAACTGCTCCATTAGTAAACCAAAAATCTGGCGGAACACAACGTCCATTAAATACATATAATTCTCCTCAGATTTCTGGATTAGCATTTGGTGGATCATAAAGAATTTGACTTATTTTAATCAATCCATTAAATACTGAAACTAAACATCAGAATAAAATAACTAAACTTAAAAGGAATATAATATGGGAGGAAGTAGAAAAAGCGCACCAGCACCAGAACCTAAACCAGCGGTTGATCCAATGCTTGAGTTTTTGAAACAACAACAAGTTCAACAAAAACAGCAAATTATTGATAATTCTGTCGCTGAACGTCAAGCATTAGCGCAATCTCAAAATCAACTTGGATCTCAAGCTGAAATGCAAGGAGAACAGGCTGCTAGGCAAGCATTATCAACTACTGGTTCAATGCAATCAATTAGAGATGCAAATGCTCTTGCGGCATCTCAAGCAGCAACATCAACTGCTGGACAGCAAGCCACTGGAGGTGGATTTGATCTTAATGCTTATCAACAAAATGCTCTAGCAAATATGGGATATAGTGGAAATATGTTGCCAAAAACAGCGGCAAATATGCCATCTGGTGGACAATATAATCCAACTAATACATTTTCACTTCCTCAAACATCTGATCTAAAGTTTGGTGGAGTTTAATTATGGCTATCAGCTACTCTTCCGAGGGTTACAAGGTAACTCCTCAATTCGCCAATCTTGGCGCATTGCAGGGATTACAACCACTTGACGTAACACGGAAGGCTGAATTCCAGCCTCGTCCACTTGCTCCAATCGAGGTTTATTCGTCTCGTCCAGAGCTTGTGGCTCAAGGACTGGCACAAGGCATTCAATCTGCTGTTAGTGGCATTACTGGAGGAATTACGGCATACTATTCAGGTAAAGCTGATATTGCTAAAGAAGAAAGAAAATTCGAACAACAAGTTGCACTTGAAAAAGAAAAGCGTAAAACTGATGATGCTGATTTTTACGATAAAGAGCTTTTTAAATTTGATGCTCAAAATGCTGGGAAAGCTGATTATCAAGAAAACAGAAACAAAATTGTTTCGATGATTGCAGAAAGAAAAGCATCAATTCCCAGTGGTGCTTTGAAAATACAAACATCAGAAGATAAAGCTGAAGCTAAAATTAGTGCTGATGATAAAAGTAAAGCAATAACTAATGAAGTTATGCTTCCCGATGAAGTAAATTTAACGGCAAATCAAACTTACGCAGGAGTTCCTGATTCTGTTGTAGCTCAAGATAAGGAACTTTTAAATAAACTACAATCAGAAGAAGCAAAAGTTCAAATAGAACCTGTTTTATCTGGGATTGTTCCAGCCGAATCAACTCAACCTCCTGTTCAACCAAAAGTTTTGACTGGAATGACTCCTGCTATTGAACAATCAGCTAATAGCAAACCTCCAGAGGTTGACACAAAACAACTTCCCAAACCAGATTATCCTACTGGAAGATTAACCACTCAACAAGCTCAAGAAATAATCAAAAACACACCAACTAATAACCATTGGGAGCTTTCAATTAAGCCGATTGGTGATGGATGGAATATTATTGAACCTGTTAGCAAATTTGAAAAAGTTACTTCAGAACAAAGACAGCGAAGGGGTGATTGGTTTAAAGAAAGACAAGATGTAAGAGCAGAAAATAAAGCTGCTTTAGAAGAACAAATAAAAGGATCAAAAATACCTGAGCCACTTGCGCCATTAAAAGATCAGATTGAAACCTCGGCAACCACTGTAAGAGACATTAATGAAGTATTAGAAATACTTAAAGATAGTCCCGGAGCAGTTGGTAAAATGAGTTCTTATCAGGCAAAGTTAAATCCATTTCAAAACAATGCTTCAACAGTAAGAGGACTAATGAACTCTATTTACTCTAATGTAGCATTAGGTGCATTGGTTAATATGAGAAAAGCATCTCCTACTGGTGCTGCTGTTGGCCCGGTTAGTGATAAAGATATGGAATTATTTAAATCATCTGAAGGTGCTTTAGATATTGATCAATTACCAGCTGATGTTGTAATTGAAAGACTTGAGCAAATTAAAAACAAAAGAGTTGAAATGATTAATGATGCAGCTAATAACATTAAGCGATTTGATGATTCTTACAAAATTCCACAGCTTCAATTTGAAAAGAAAAAGAAAGCGGTTTTAAATAAAGGTAAAATGGTTAATGTATTTAGACCAGATGGAAAGCCGGGGCAAATTCCAGAAAGTCAACTTCAAGAAGCACTTTCAGAAGGGTTTAAACTTCAGTAATTTTCTTTATGGCTATTGATTTTATACCAACTGAAGAGGAACCTAAAAAGGAAGAAAAAGAACCATCTAAAAAAGAAATATCTTTTACTCCACAAAACGAAGAGGTTCAAGAAGAGGAAGAATCTTCTATGACTGCTGGTGGAACTGCCTCCGCTGTTGTTCGTGGAGTTTCCCCTACCTTAGCTCAAGCCGGGACTGGTGCTTTGATGGGAGTTGGATTTGGGCCTCCCGGGATGGCTGTTGGTGCTGTTGGAGGTGTTATTTCTGGTCAATTAGCTGATCTTGCTATCTCTGGAATCAATTCTGCTTTTGGAACTCATTACTCAACAACAAAAGAAGCAGTAACTCATCTTCTTGATAAAATTGGTGTTCCTGAACCAACATCTTCTGGAGAAAAATTAACTGAAGCAATTACTGAAGGTGCTTCTGAAATGTTTGGTGGAGCAAAAGCTGCTGGAACATTGTCTAAATTAATAAAACCAGAATCTATTCTTTCACTTCCAGAAAGACGCACTGCTGAAACAATTAAAAAAACAGCAACTTTTGTCGGTCAAAGACCAGTTGAACAAGCATTAATGGGCGGGGCTGCTGCTGGTGCTGGTGAAGCAGCTAAACAAAGTGATTATGGGCCATTGGGACAAGCAGGATTCTCTTTGGCTGCTGGTACTGCTGTTCCCGTTGGAGGAGGTATTTTAAAAGGCGTAAGAACATTATTCCCTCCATCTCAAGCAACAAGAGCAACTCAAGCCAGAGAACTCACTAAATCAACGCTCCAAGCATCTGTAATTGACAAAGAAAAAGCGGCTGCTGAGTTAGCAAAAGCGTCAGAGGTTAGTGGTGAAGGCGTTAATCTAATGTCTGGAGATATTACTGGAGATCCAAGGCTATTGCAGCTTCAAAAGAGTCTTAGATCAATTTCATCTGAAATGATGAAAAGAGACATTGAAAATGTTAAAGGTATTTCACAAAAGATTGGTAAAGGACTTGAAGAGACTGGTGCTGCACCAGAACAGACTCAAGCATATTTTAAATCTAAACTAGACGATCTTCGTGCTCAGACAGAATCAATTGGAAAATTCGTTCAAGAGTCTGGTGATATTGAGGCTCAAAATGTATTTAATCAAGCATCAAAATCAATTGCTGAAAATACTGCTCTCGCTGAAAGGGGAGTTATTACAACAGAAGAAGCATTAAAAACAGCTTCAGAAAAGCTATCAAATTCATTCTCTGAGTTATCCGCTCAAAAAAATGCAGTTATAAAAGACACATTAAGTTCTAATGTTGCTGATATTATTGGAAAACAAAGATCAGTAGAAAAAGCAAAAATTAACGATCTTTATAGTAAAGCTGAAGGTGAAGTTACTCCATTTATTCAACGAAACACAATAGATTCAAAAGAAGGACTTGTTAAGGAATTTGGTGAAGAAAGACGACTGCCACAAGAAGTTAAAAAGATACTTTCTGAGGTTGTTGATGCTGATGGAAATCCAGTTCCAAGAGAATTATCTCAATTAAGAGCCGACATAAAAGCTATTAATTCTGAGATACGATCAGCACAATCAAGTGCAGCAAGGCAATCAGAAGTTCCTGCTTTAATTAGATTCAAAGAAGCATTGAATGCCGATATGGAAGACCTTGGTGATGTAAGTGAAAATTTAAAAACTGCGAATCAAGCATATTATCAATATGCTCAAAGATACAAAGAAGGTGCTTCTGGAAAAGCATTCGGCCCTAAATCTGATGTAAATAAAGTTATTAACGAATACATTCCATCTGGAGTTAAGGCAGCTACCCCAATTGAAATTAAACGACTAAGAAGTGCCATTGAAGGCGATCCAACCATTCCTAAAACTCCAGAGATGGAGTCAGATGTTAAATCTGGAATAGATAATGTAAACCAATGGATTTATAGTTCAATGGCAGATTCTGTTGGAAAATCAAAAACATCTGAATCAATAAGAAGCTGGATTAATACTGGTGGAAAAAGAATTCTAAATGTATTTCCAGAAGCTAGAGCTAAAGTACATGACGAATTAAATAAATTTGAACAACTTGAAGATGCCGTAAAACAAGCTAATAAAGGAATTAAAGAAGCGTCAGATGATAAAATACTTTCAGGTCAGAATGCAACTCAAGTAGAAAGAGAAGCTAATAATAGTTCAAAACTATTAATAAAACAAGCAGAGAAAGTAAAGAATGAATTGTTTGATGAATTTCAAACATCTATAAATCCAAAATCAAATCCAGCGGCAAGATTTGTGGGTGGTAATCCTTATGAAATTGTTGGCAAGGTAATGTCTGATAAAGTTAATCTTGAAAATAATGTTCAAAACCTCGTTGCACAAGCAGCAATGGATGAAACAGGACAGGCTCAAGAGGGGCTTAAAAACGCATTCCGTGGTTGGCTTAACTCTAAAGAAGGAGTGCGAACAACATCTAAATCAACTGTAGGAATAGGAGTTCAACAACCAACTATTCTAAATGAAGATTTGCAGGCAAGTTTAACAAAAATGCGTGATTTGTTAACTGAAGGAACCTCAACAAGAAATGCGCTTGATTCTGTTTTTGGAAAAGATTCTTATGAGTTATCTAACCTTGATAAAGCAAGGCAACAACTTGAAATTATTTCAAAAAAAGGTTCATCAGCTATAGCTGAATCTGTTCAAGTTGAAAAAATTGGTCAACCAAAAGGATCTCAAATTAATGATTCTTTATTGAGTCTTGCCGCAATTGGTGGTGCTGGAGTTAAGGGATACTTGGCATTTAAAACAGCAGATTTACTTAAACAAATTCAAAAAAAGTATAAAGAAGACACGCTTGTTTTGTTTAAAGATATGCTTACTGATGCAATGCTTAACCCAGAGACTGCAAGGGTAATGTTGCTTGAGCCAACTAAACAAAATATGCCAGCAATTAACAGATTGCTTAGAACATTTGGAGTTGATCTGAAGGCTGAATCAACAACACAAAAAGAATCAGAAGAGCCATCATCAGAGATTCAATTTGAAGAACAATAAAAAATAATATGCCACTAAGAAAATGCGCCTCACAAAATTGCTTTGACAGGAATGTTTCAGCAGAAGTAAAATCAGGTAAGCCTGTAAAACAAGCTGTTGCGATTGCATATAGCGTCCAACGTGAAGCTAAGAAAAAAGCTAAAAAGAAATAAATTTATTCGTTCAATATGAATCAAGGTGATTGGAGTATTTTGATAATGGCAATTGCGTCATTTATTGGTGGTGGTATTTGCATTGGCATTGCTACTTGGTGGGAGTAAAATTAGTTGACGAAAGTTTAGTAAATAATAGGTTAAATAAATGATCACGTTAAAGTCTGTCGATCCAGTATCCATGAGGTATGTGACTGCTGGCGACTGGGAATGGTTGCCTAATGGCGAGTTGAAATGTTCTGTTGCTGAGTACGGCAATGAAGATGGAGAGTTTTTAGTTAATCTTCATAAAATGGTGGAGGGTTGGTTATGCCGTAAAGCTGGAATCCGCGAGGATGAGGTATCTGCGTTTCATATTTCAAATCCAGAGGCTCCACATCACAAACAGAACCAAACTGCCACAGAGGTAGAAAAGATCGTCTGTGAGGCAATGTCGATTGATTGGGAGGCACACAAAGAGTGGGTTCAACGTGCAAGTGACGAGGTGGAAGAAAAATCATTCCATGAAGTTCCATCAATCCTTATTAATGGGCCTAGATTCTGGGCTGAATTGCATTTGTTAGGAGTTCGACACAGGCAGGGAAAAAACATGACAGGATGGCTTAATGATTGGCGTGATTCCATTCCATTCAATGGATGTCCATGCAAAGAACATCTTGATAATTGGTTTTCAGAAAATCCTCCTGATTGGAATCGTTTTTTTGAATGGGGAATTGATTTGCACAATGCAGTAAACTTGCGTATTGGAAAGCCTACTATGGATGTTGAGAACGCAAAGGAATTGTGGATGCAAAAACATTTTTAAAAAAGTGTTGCAAGTTTTAAAATAAACTATATATTTCCATTAGTTTCTTCACCGAACTGTAGCCTGTGTTAGCGCACAGGCTTTTTCGTTTTTAAGTTCGGTGTAAAGTTCGGTGAAAACGCTGGTGAAAAGTACGGTGTAAACGCCGGTGAAAAACACTTTGCATTTTTGATCTGAACGTATAAATTCACGCAATCGTTAATAACGATAATAAATATATGGATACTTTACAGATTAAACCTAAAAAAACATTAAGTAAGAAAAGCCTCTACTCTGCTGGAAGTTTAACAACTTCTGGAACTACAGATGAACGGGACATTTGGTTAATTAACTTAGCAGCGCAATTTGATCGTGCTTGCGATTACTTCTGGACAAAAACTCCAGAAAGACGAAAAGTTCAAGCCGAATTCAAAAAGAATTGCAGTTATATTAATAATAGATATGCGAGTAAATAATCATCCAGCATTTCCAGTCACGGCATACCCCGGTGACCAACATAGTCCCAAGGTGCGACCTAACTCTGGAATGGGAATGCGCGATTGGTTCGCAGGACGAGCACTAGAAGGAATTCTTGCAAATCCAGAAGAACTAGCTATGGAAGCACCTCCTGAAGACATTGCTCGTATCGCATTTAAATTTGCAGACGCAATGCTAACAGAAAGAGAAAACCACCAATGAAAAGCCAAACATCAGCCAGCTTGAAATTTGGATCTCCTATGATCATTTCAAGTGCAGTAACAAAACCACAAAAAACAAACATTCGTGTATCTATGCCTAAAGCAAAAGCAAAGATGCCAAAACTAACAAAGAAGAAATAAATATGAGCGAAGAAAAAGAACTTGTAGGATTCGGTGAAGACCAACAAAAAGCCATTGACCACGCAATCAAGGGAATTGAAATTGACGCAATCAGCAAAGATGAAGTCTTTCTTGATTTCATTGGCCGATTGAAACGCTTTAACTTTGAATGTTCCGTTGCATTGCATCTCCTCGAAAAGAAGACGCTTGCAGACATGGCTGAAAAAGCTAAAGAATGAGTATTATTAGTGACCATGCACATGACTCCCATGACATGGGTGGAAGCTGCAAGTCTTGTGGGGTTGATTGGATTGATCACATGGGCGTTCAATCAACTTGCTCAAAATTACAACAAGCAAACGAGCTTTTACTAATGGCTTTGAGCTATGTTAAGCAACCAGAGTATTCAAGAGACATTGGCGAGCAGGAAATGTATTTTGACTTCCGAAAAGCAGTAGAAAAGTTTTATGGAAAACATTAAGAAGTCTGAGTGGTCTGGACAGGCTGGTAAAGGCGATGAAGAACGTCCA
>Ga0208975_1000194_pt1 | contig 32745 bp, 33 predicted proteins | sample GreLakmeER78MSRF_FD_187700 | JGI IMG/M metagenome (GOLD analysis project Ga0208975, IMG submission 187700) | Freshwater lentic microbial communities from great Laurentian Lakes, MI, USA - Great Lakes metaG ER78MSRF (SPAdes) | ecosystem: Environmental > Aquatic > Freshwater > Lake | place: Great...
CGTGATCTCGGCAAGTACTTCAATGCCTAAATCCTTTAACGTCTCTGTTGGGTTGAACTTATCTGCTACTGGAATCTGAGTGGATTTCTTATCAGTAGTGAAGTTCCACGAGCCATCATCACTACGCTCTAGTATTCCCTCCTCTCCATTCATTATAATTGACGATCCTTCCTCTACTGTACGAAGGCTCTCAGGGTGTGGTGGTGGGTTGTAGGGTTCGACAGGTTTGGCTGCCTCGGCTTCAACCTTGATTTGTTCAACTTGTGGTTTTAATTCTTCTAATCGAAGTGCCATTTGCTCTCCGTAAACTTTTGGATCACCTTGCGCCATCTCAATGCGCTTCTCTCCTACTTTGGCTAACTGTTCAACTGCTTCAGGAGGTAGATTTTCAAATATTTTTTTTAAGTCTCGCTCTGCCTTTAACCCTTTAGCGCCTTCTACTCCGGCATGAGTTAAAAATCCAAGTAGCCCTAAGTCTGCAAGTACAGTTACATTCTCCATCAACTCAGGCATCTTTTCACCCTGCTGACGATAATATTCATTTAGAACTACACCTAAAGGCATCATCCACTTAGCTGCTTCAGGAGCGATGTTCTGCGCCTGTACTAGTGGCATAGCAAATAATGCTCCCGCAGGTGTAGTCATTCCCGCTACGCCCATCAACGATTCAACCACGCCTGTAATTACTCCTACTGTTTTTGCTATTTTATCGCCAGGGTATCCATAAGGATCAAACGCTCCTGGAAGATTCTTCGCCACCTTACCCACTCCATGCTCAGTCATCTCATTAGCGGGACCGAACAATGTAAAATTCTCTATTGCCTGAGCAACACCCATCAAATATTCTGATTCAGGAGTAGGTGAACCAACAGGTACCATTTGTCCTTGGTCATCATACGTCATTCCACCACCCGGCTGTAGCGCCTCACCTGCACCTACGCTTGAAAACTCTTGACCTTTGTACCCTCTACTCTCTGAGATCCCCTTCAACCTCTGAGCCTCTGCTTTGTTTCCTAGCAGTTCTTGTGTATAAGCCATTCCTGCAACGGCAGGTAGTTGTCTTTGCTCAACGTAGTCGGGGCGTAAATTACCACTCTTTAACCTATTGGCATGAGGCATCTGCTCAACAAAATTATCTGCTAGTGGCTGTGTATAAACAGGCTCTTTACTAATTCTATCTGCGTATTCCTTCTCACCCTGCTTCTTTAACTTACCTTCCAGTGCTGCATAGGCTTCGTATGCGAGGTCGTGTTGACCTAAGTTGTTGTGTAGTTCAGCGAGCTTGTAAAGAGTGTCTGTGTCGTCAGGATTCTGATCGTAGATAGTCTTTAATTGCTTTAACTGCACTTCGGTCTTTACAGTCTCGTTTGCCACTTGTCTTAGTTCTCTCGGAGAGAGATTCATTTTCTTAGCGAATGTGTTTACAAACACACCGCTATTTCGAGCATCGAGCTTTAAGTTGTCTGGAAGTTCGAGGAATTTCTTTACAAATACATCCTTTGTTTGTTTGGTGAGCTTTGGAACCTCACCTATAGTGAAGCCGCCTGTGTTTGGCTCTTTAGGTTTTAACGGACCATAAGCAGGATCTACATATAATTCCTCTTCGGTGTACTTAGCAGCAACCGCATCGCCTTCAGCATCTAACTCGACAGTGGGAAGTTCTGATATAGGAACAGTTTTAGTTTGCTCCCCAATAGTGAAGCCGCCTCCTGGCTTAAGCGGACCTGTAGGTGGTGCATCCACTACCGGAACGGCATTTCCTTCCTCATCCAACGTAATAGTCGGTATCTCTTGTGACTGAGTAGGCGATACTACTGGTTCGCCAAACAAAGACGAATTAAACTTATCGTATTCAGGAAGTTCGTATTTCTGACCTACTAAATCATAAAATTTTCTTCGCTTAGACGTATCTTGTAAGCCCTTCTCAAAAGTATTATAGTCGGGCAAATTATAATCCTTGCCGACAACTTCATATAGTTTCTTAAGTTTTTCGTTGGGCATAGCATTAAAATAAGTCTTTTAGTACGTCGCTTTTCTTAGGAGTGGTCTTCGCAGGTGCAGGTGCAGTGGTGGTCTTCGCAGGTGTAGCTCCCATCTTCCTAGTATAAGCCCCTTTGTATGCAATACGCTGATCTTCAGTCCAATTATTCCAAGAAGGGCTTTTCTCAGGATCTTCTATAACTACCGCTTTAGCTTTCTCTTGCCATTTAGGATACTGGTTGGTTAAAATATCTTCAGGATCACTACGGTATTCTGTTTTAAATGTACGCATGTTCTCTGCGTCCAACAAAACCTCAGTAGCTACGCCTTTATTGTCTACAATAGTAGCCCAAAACTCATCATTCCATTTGCCTTTGGTGTCGCTGTATTTTGTAATATTTTCTACTGTACCAATAGCGTAATTGTTACTACCAGGTATTTTTAATTTAATTGGCTTGTTGACATTAGCAAAATTATCATTCTTGCCTCCAAGTCTTCCTTTGATTGGAATTTGAACTACATTAACGAGCTCTGGTTTTCCACTCTCTGCGTCTGGTGCTGTTGGTATTATCTTACCGTTGCTACCCATTGGCTTGTAGGCATATCCCGCTACAGGTTGAAACGGTTGGTTGGCTGATGAACTGCCCACACCACTTACCTCAGCCACTTTCTTAGGATCAGCTTCCTTAAAAGAAGACGTTGCTGCGGTATGAACTTTTGCTTTCTGAACTGCCATGTATTGATCTTCCGCAACATCTAAAACCAAAGACATTTTATCTACATCGCTTAACTTAGAATAATCTAACTTCTGAAGTTCTGCTAATTTTCTAACGTCTTTTTCTAATGAAGCGATAACTCTATTTGCGTCAGGAGTACCGCTATTTAAAATAGGAATTACAAGATCATTAAAATTCTGCTTGGCAATAACAGGATCAAACTTAGTATAAGTACCGCCGGATGAACTTCCATCCGCTCTATTAGTAGTGCCTCCACCAGACGTTGCTGCTGTACCGTGTTTGCCAAAAAACTCATTCAAATCCACATCCGGAAGTTTTTTTGTGTTAGGTGAAAATCCTCGTTCTAACGGATGCTTAGTAAAAAATTGATTCTTTGACTCCTCCCATCCTTCAAATGCGAATATATCTGATTCAACTTTCTTTTCTGTATCTATAAAATTACTAAACTGCTTTTGAAGTAGTGAAATCATATCAATAACTTCCATCTTCATTGCATCGGCAGTTTGTCTTTCTTCACTTGTTAACTCTCTTTTCTCTTTAGTTGCTTTCGCTTGTATTTCAGATGCGTACTGAATATACTTATCCTTAAGTTCAGTAACATACTTCCTATCATTAGGATGCACCGCTCCTGATGGGGTTACAATATCCTTCCCCAAACTATCACGCAAAGGCGTCTTAGGCTGATAGTCGTATGCCTTAAATATCGTAGATGTGTCAAACGGCTTTAATTGTATGGCAGCACCCGTGTTATCTTTGCCTTGTGCGACGTATGATTCTGGATTTTGCATTTATTTTACACCGTATTGAGCAAGCATTTGAGCGATTTCATCTTCTGTCATATTGGAAATATCCATGTTCTTGAGCGCTCCCACCAAAGTATTTTGTGAAGCGTTAGCCATCGCAGTAGCCTCACCTGTCGCAATTCTATTGCCTGAGATCGGTGGCGTAGCTGTTGATAAAGTCTTACTCCCCTTATTAATATACTGTCCTAACGTATTCGCTCCCGAACTAAGCCCTCCATAAATATTACTAATAGAACCCGCTCTAAGTGCCGAAGCAGCGTTCATCGCATTCTTATACGGCTCCATGTAGTTAGATTCAAATGCCTTATCTCGGTACTGAGCAAGCGCTTGATTAGCACTCATAAACACCTGCTGTTGTTGATTCATGTTGCCTTGACGGAACTGAGCGGCATCAACTCCTAAGTCAGCCACAGCATTATTTGTATTCTGATTTAAAGCAGTAAGCCCAAGTAGTGCTGCCGATGGGTTCTGCTGAGACTGAAGGATGCCTTCTTGTGCCTGCGCTTGGGAACCCATGAGCTTGTTCTCGATGCGTCCTTGACCTGGCATACCGTACATCGAAGCCGCATTATATGATCTCTTGGCAAGAGCAGCGTTATCAGTGATTTCTCCTGGAATATTATAAACAGGACGCTTCTTCTTACCTAGTTTCCTAGCTTGAATGCCCTGACTAATCCCTGTGCCCATCTGATAGAGGGCAGGAATAGCTCCTAATATTGCTGATGCTGCTAGTGCGGGTATTGGCATAATTATGAATTTTCGCTATAAAGGTAAATTGTTTTTGATGAATCAAGCCTCGCTTGAGTATTTTGATCGTTGTAAAGTTCAATTTCGGTTGCATCCCCTCGAATATCCTCTCCGTTTACCCACGCTTGATCTGTACTTGGGTAGCGCGGATCAAGTTTATTCTTCATCACAGGAGCATAATATCCATCTTCTTCAAGCAAGAAGTGGGCAGGTGTCATCTGTGTTTCTTGTCCCCACGGATAACTTGCCGAGGATAGGTTGCGAAGTATTGCACCCCACAGCCCAACCCCTCTGTACCACAAAGATAGTGGAACTTTTACTTTAGGGTAATCGTTATTTAGAATATATCTGATTAGGGATGAGTATTGCACTCCATAGAAATTATTATACCCTACTCCGTTAGCATGTGTGAATAGCTTACCATCCACAAACGAAACCACTTGGTTACGCAGTCTACCATACATCTCAGGCGTGAAGGAGTAGTAGTTGATCCACCCTCGTCTTTCTTTGTTGTAAGATAGCGTAACGGCAGGGAAGGCATCGCCTTCGCTTGCAGGTTGTCCTCCTTCAAATGGGAAGGTGTATGTAGCCGAAGAAGAATTATAAGTTACTGTAATAAGGATACTGCTCTGCGCGTACCCTACAACATTAGGTGCTATAATCTCTACGCTTCCATCTGAAAGTAGATTTGTTGCAAATCCTGTAAAGGCAGGAGGAAGTAAAGTTTGCCATGAAGTTACATTAGTAAACGCATTATAAATAACTTGATTATTAGGCATAATGGTTATCGTTACGTTAGTTCCAAGCAGTACATCATTGTCTGCAATGTTTGGTAGCTTAATAATTGCCTTTGGCATCACCTCTGCGTGCGGTAGCATCGCGTTGAGCGTAATAATGTACTGTTGATTGCTTAAATCAAACACCGAAGGAGTCTGAGAAGTGCCACCAAGAGCAAGCCTAGAAAGACCATAATTTCTCCAAGTGATACTCATACCTGTATCTGAAACATCTACAAGACCGTTGCTTGGTGACATCCAACATACGCCCTCTGTTCCATCATATCCAAACACATCACCTTCATCATTTAGTACCACGCTCTCAGCGTTAATTGTACCAAGTGAACGTTCTATTAGATGGGAGTTATTAGCCACCTCATTGATAACAGAGATAATGTTCTGTCCTCCTTGAGTCTGACGGATTACACCCTGATTCACGTAGATAGATAATTGGTAGCCGTTACGGAAAAACAACTTGAGTATATCATTGTTTACAACAATCATTTTATCCATACCACCATAAACGGTAGAGAACTGTTTGTAGTTAGCAGGCTGCACTACCGCAAGACCATTAAGAAGTGTTCCTGATGTGTACTGATCGGAGAAGTTTAGTCCTGTGTCTTGATAGGTTCTACCTGGCAAGTCTGCTAAGTTTGGTCTACCATTATTATCGTGATCTACATCCGTATAATCTGATGGAGTGGAGGAAGAGATTAACCTAAGTATTAGAATAGGAGTGGTTATTGTATTATAATACAAGTTCCTTGCTCTGTACCAAACATCCCCTGTCTTTAGAACAGTAATAGCAGGAGTTACTGTCGTTAGTGGAGATGGTGGAAACACTTGATCTTGAGTTTCGCCTTTATGTCGAACAATATCAATTCCATTCTGTACTACCGGCTCAATGTCATAACACTCTCCAAACTCAAAATATAATAGATTCTCTGACTCTAATCGTGGAGTATAAAATTCAATCATACATCCATCTAAAGGTTGAATTGAACCATCGTAAACAATGTACACAAACGTATTTACTACTATAGCAATCGCATAATCGTTATCTTGGAAAAATACACCAAGCGAAGATTGGATAAATCTAACTCTATCTCCATTAACAAATGTGAATCCTATTTTAGCGCCTTTGTTGACATCATCATTGTAGTAGGCGATGTTGTCTATACTAATACGAATGTATTTTGCTAGTGCGGGTGCTACAATATTATCATTAGCATCTACTAACTCTATCTCATCAGCGCACCACACTAAATATGCCTGCTGTGATAAATCTGGCGAACGAACAAACTGATATTTCTTTGCCCATGCAGGCGGTGCAGACTTAATCGAAGCAGTTAAATACGCAGGATTTAAACTCAAAGAGTCTACAGGAGCAATCTGCCAGTTATAGAAATAATAATAGTCGTTAGGTACAGTGTACCCGCTTGTAATAAATCCTGATGTGCCAAGTAAATATCCAAATCCTCCTACGCCTGCCTCATATATAAACAACGGTCCTGGAGGACCAATTAAAGGCGGGATAAACATTGTAAATGTTCCGGTCTGTAATGTAAAATTAAGCGGTACGGTGTATGCTGCCCCTGCTAGATTAGCGGGGATAGGAAACGTACCTGTTCGAACAACATTGTTTGCAGAATCTAAAATACTTATCGTCAAATTAACTGCCGTACCCATAGGATATACATCAACCGACTGAATTGTAGCAGGACTAGTTAGTGTAAAGTTTAATCCTGCTGATTGAGCTAGTGTAGTTACACCTAATGGCGCATTTCTTCCTCCGCTTACCGATGGTCCAAGTCCACCTCTATCGGTGTAGTAAGGAATCTCTATATAGGAGTTTTTTATATCAATACACACAGGTGTCTTGCGGTCTGCGTCATCATAGTAAGCTACTCCGACATATCCCTTCCACCCTCTTTTCCATCGAGAAATACTGTAAGGAGGATTAGTTATCGCTAAACCATAAAATTCTCCAGTAAGAACATCTTCATATTTTACCTCTAATGATAAAGATAAATCCACCTTATCGTAACCTCTCACAATCTCTCCGTCCCAAATACGATCATCAATAAACTCTTGCGACTTGCTTAGTAGTGGAACGTCGTGATATGGCAGTATAGCTTCTGATTCAGGTACCGTAATTAATACCTCAGTACCTCTATAAATATACTTCTGTCTTCCGACTCCAACATATTCATACGGATCAAGCGTAGCAAAATCATTCCATGTCACTCCACTATCTAAACTAACTGCTAAAACTACGTTCTTGATGTCGCTTGAAAGCTCTGTAGATGCAAGGCGGGGATCGGTGAAGTCGAGTTCAATATAATCTTCACTTTCGGACGTGCTTACTATTGTATCGCTAATGGCACCATAAACACTATTCTGATTATCCTTATAAATATATTTTGACCTGAACGATGGATATTTGTTAGACAAGAAATTATTAAATCCTGCTAGTGCTGCCGATCCGTTCATTGTACCTTCGATCTCAAATCTAAGGTTTGTGGTATTACAATAAAGAATCGCTCTCTCTCCTGCGCCAAGAACAAACCTTGCAGTTCCGATGATGTTATATGTATTTCCTCCTGCGTAATTATTAGCCCAAGTAAATATTGTTGCAAGAACAGGAAGTCCAACAGTGGTCTTCTTTATCTGAAACACCATTTGCGTTGAGAAAATAGCGCCCACATTCCAATAACTAACAATCTGAATATTTAAGTTCCATGAAACAGTAAATGTTAGTGGCGTAGAGGTAGGATTCTGAAAGTATGACGTTAATGGGAATGCTAGGATTTGAGTCGCGCCTGGTACAACTAAATTAGCATCTGTAAAATACGGAGGTACTAACGGCTCCATACCAAACTGTATATTTACATTACCCGCATTACTTGGGATACCTCTGTTTGGATCAATTCTAAATAAGAACTCTCCTAGATCATTGGAGTTTTTAAACACCCCTTCCATCTGACATCTAGGAGGATACTTAACCCTCTCTATCAGATCATCCTTCATTGGAGCATACGATACAGTAGTGGAGGTAATATCAGGATAGAAATTCTCTGCTACCACAACACCTGAGTAAGTAGTATGATTATTAGTCCAGTCTAGGTAGTAGTCGCCAACAGATATTATTGTAGCCTGCACATAATTTCCTTTATCTTCTAACTGAGCACTTAAAGCAAACACGCTACCTCCTGCTGATGCAAGCATGTTCGCTACTGCTTGAGCATACGTAGTTACTGTTGCAGGCTGTGTCCAAGACAAGATAGCCACTGGTGCAGCAACCCCCGCCTTGTATAAAGACAGCCCATTGCCAATACCTGTCGGAACAATACCAAACACTTGATCATTAAAATAAATATTAAACACCCGCTTCTTGCCTGTTAGGTTAGCGCGAGCAATATTCATCATCTTAGGAGACGAGTGCTTGTCCGTCCAAAACAGAAGATCATCAACAAGATTGATTCCAGTAATAAGGTAATCAGGATTAAAGTCAAGAGGATTAGGCTCATACTCAGTATACGAACTAGGTGAACGCACCTGATAAATTGTTTCCACCGCGCCATTGGGATACCCCGCTTTATTTTGATAGTACCTAAACCATCCATGATAACCTAGTGAGTTATAGACAGCAAAAATGACGCTTCCACCTTTAATATCTTCAAATGTTCCAACGCACTTATTAATACCTGTCTTTAGATCAGAGTTAATAACCTCTACGTTAGATACAATATTAGTATGACTACCTCTTTGCTGATTGTAAATATTAATCAAATTAAGAGCATAGCGATAATTCTGTGGGGCAATAGCCCAAAGAGCGCTATCCTGATCCATCACTCCTGTTAATATTCTTGTGTCTTGTGGTCCTTGATACATAGTCTATCGTTTAGGAGATGACTTATATCCACGGTATTGACTATCTAAATATTCTCCTACAGTTGGTATGGTTTTATTTACGCTATAATCAAGTACTGCTTGATTAAATCTTCCTTCCATACGAGACTTCTCTGCTTGGTTTACTGCGCTAAAAAGTGTCATCTGATCGTGCACACCAAACCTAATTACGTTTACTGCTAAATCATCTAACAAAGATCCTTCGTTAGCGCCATTACTTACGTATTCAATCACAACTTCGGTTAGTGGAACTTCAGTGAACTGAAATCTTCGGAGCTTGTTATCCTCTCTGAAGTATCCCGCCTGATTATATCCACCTCCTAATCCGTACATCTCTCCTACGTAATTACCTGATCTATAATGAGCAGCAAAATAATACCCGTTAGTGATGGCAAGGTTTGTTGCTGTAGCAGAAACTAAGGTGTCGTCTATCTCATCACCACACGTATCGGTTCTTCTGTTAAGAGGCATATTGTCGTTCCGTGTCAACGTATAACAGGTGCCGTTAATCAGAAGACCGACCTTTGTGTAGTACTCGTAATCAATAGGCATATCAACGCATCCGATACTATCAATATTTGCATACATAACCTCTACACTAGGATTAATTCCCATAGAGATGTACTCTTTGTAAATATTTATGGCGTACTGAAGATAGCGCTGATAATTCTTAGGAGAAAAATCTTGCCTGTCTACTTGAACCATGGAAACACAATATGCTAGATTTTTCATGTACGCACGTTAGAATTACTGTCGTTATTATTCTTTGCCTTAGTAGAAATCTGTACTTGGAACATATTTCCTAACCTCTCCATTAGCACGGCTGCGAATCCTGATGGCACTGGAAGCGCATCATCTGGTCCGTAACCGTCAATGCCTGCAACCATTCTCACCATTAATCTTTTGCCCACATACCGCTTTGGCAAAGTTCTAAAATATACTCTATTTCCAATAGGATAGTAAGCATAATTATTAGCACCTGTATTGCCTGCTTCAAGTAATGACCATGAATATTGGGCGCTTTGCGTTTCTTGTGGAAACTTCACCCCACCTGCTTGCCATCCAACGTATTGAAGATCAACATCGCTATTAAGTGATATGCGTGATGCAGGGAGGTCAATATAGGTTTGCTCTAAAGTCTTGTCATACTGAACAGGCACGTTGGTAAATTGTCTTACCCAGTCGCTATCAATTTCAAAACTACCACTACTTCTTAATTGAAGTTGGATGTCTTGAGTGATAAGCTCTGCACAGACCATATCAGCCATAGCGAACACATCTCTCTCGTCAATAGGAGAAGTCACTGATGGATTTCCACCCATCTTCTGAATGATTATCGCCTCTGCAATCTGTCTTTTGGTAAGCATTATGTACCTTTTTGTCTTTGTTGGTCAGCCCAATTTATAAGCATTGGTTCTCTGATTGATATTCCTAGTCGTTGAAGTGTGGTAAATACCACTTCTTCTGCACATATCTCAGGCAGTTCAATGTTTGTGCTTGTGAGAGGATTGTATGTATTGAATCCACCTGCCGTAGTGTATCCCCACACAGGGTTTACAGGGTAGCGGTAATAGGTGAATGATACTGCTCCTAGATTGCTTGGCGCAAACTGTATTCCATCTGCGATCATTTTGGCAATAGGATATTCCTTTGTAGGCTTTCGAATATAACTTGCCACTGCCCAGTCGAACTGCTCATCTGATAAGAACCGAACAGGCTTTGGTGTATCTGTTGTAATATTCTTAGAGGGTATAGCACCTTGAATGGTTGCCCCTTCATCATCACAATCATTGCACTCAGGCGCTTGGGCACTCAAGAGAATTTGATTCACTGCACTTGTTGTCGAGTATAGGTAGGTTGCAGTAGACTTATGAATGTAATCATCAGGTAGTGTTGCTACACCCTGATCATTTATGGTCATCGCCACAATAGGTTTAAGTTTACTTAAATAATCTCTCACGAGCTGTGTTTCATCCGCGCTAATGGCAGGCATAGGCATACCCGGAGCATACTGCTCAGGCAGACCATAGTACTTACGCACGATATTACGCACCACATTAGGTATAACAAGATTAAACTGATCGGGGGATAGTATCGCCCCGCTCTGCCATTTCTTAGCTAAGAACTCAGCATACTGCTTAACCTCGTTGATGTTTATCATTATACAAGAATATTACTTGATGTGATAGTGTTTAAATTATTAACTGTTTGAATCACCACTTGATCCGCAGCCCCGGTTGCGCCAGTCATAGTGAGCGCAAACGATGCCGCGCTACCTGCAATTTGTGATCCTGCAACTGTTGCCCTTCCTGTTGTTGTGAATGTAAACACAACCGAAGAGTTAGCAATAAATCTATTTTTAAATGCAGGAAGAGTTACAATATCTGTAATGTTTTTTGCCCCTGTTCCTGTTAATAAAAACACTCCCGACAACTGATTATCGCTAGATATAGTTAAGACGTTTGCTGCGAACGTGCCTGCATCGTCTAAGTCTAGTGTTGTTTCTACTGTGCTAAACTCCCCTCCTATTACCGTTTCATCTGAATAGACAAACGTAGGAGTTCCTGAAACAGTTATATTTTTAATAATACAATTGTTAAGCGTTCCTGTAAATGTTGCTGTGACGAGTTCAAAGGAACATTTTTGGCTATTACCTGTAGATGGTGTCCAGTCAATAGTAGAATTTAATAAATTAATTCCACTCAATTGCCATCCATTAACAGCTACATTTAAAGTGGAATTATTTAGAACACACTGTATAAATCGACCTCCACCTCCAGACTCCGTTATTGTTAGATTAGAAGAATTACTAACAATGCAAGTTTCAATATTAGAATCACTCATAGGCACCAAGAACGTGCATCCTGAAATTTCAGATGCGCTATCAACAGTAGTGTATCGAATTTTAGAAGTAGATGCAAAGACGTTATTTTTAATCTCTCCAAATGTATTAACGGTACAATTAGAAATTTCTTTATTGCCCGGACCACTAGATGTGTTTACGGTAATTCTCCCACCATTTACATTGCAATTTGCAATCTGATAAAAATATGCTCCTACTCCTCCATTGTCTGAAATAACTCCAGAAATGCTTGTTTCTCCTGTAACAGTATTAGCAAAAATAATATCTACATAATTTCCTGTTACCGTTGCTGTTCTTAAGAAATTTCTAGCTAAAATACTTCCAGAACGAAGTCTATTAGTCGTAAACACAGATCCATTAATCAGAGTATTGTCATACACTGTTCCGTCTGTATTGGCACAGTCAAAGATGCTGTCAATTACTGTGTTTCCATACACTAAGTTAGTTGCTTCTGTTTGCCACGCAAAGGCATTAAACGCATTGCCAATAGCTGAGAGGGACGCAGCAGATTGCGACACAAAATTATTATTTAAGTCTCTCTCCCATAGAATATAATTCCCTCCTGATGCTGTAGTATTTACCCCTACCTCATGGTATTCGGTAGCGTAATAAGTAACATTTGACTTAGCAATAAGTAGCCAATTTACAGTATCTGTATCAGGTGCGGTACCAATTGCGCCTGTCACACTTTGATATACATTTTGATAATAACGATAACGCAAGTTAATAGTTGGCGCTGTCATATCCGCTCTCCAACAAGACATATATGAAGTAGGTATTCTTCTCCAAAGTGTCCCTGTTGCATTATATGAATCAGTATTCATTGCCAACACATACGTGCCATTATCTCCAATATCAGTAATGAGATATATTGTTCCTGGCACTAACACTCTTGCACTAAGCAGTGTATTAAACGCTGATCTTGTTAAACTTGTCACGCTATTTGCAATACTCCTTGACGTCTCAATCCAACACAGTCCAAGCGTGGGATCATTGCGAAGCTGAAGCGCGATAGACACTAAACCTGCCAAAGCATACGACTGTGCATCCGTTAAATAGATGTTCTTAGTTCCAATTGGCGAAGCCGTTACCGTAGCGTCTTCGAGCGTAGTGATTCGTCCTGAATCTAAAGCACGCAAACGAATAGAGTCTCCTTCAACAAACCCTTCGGTCTGAATGAAGGCTAGTACATCTGACGCAGCCGAACTTTCAGTATCCACAATAATCTGCGTGATCGCACAACTTCTACTAAGCCCTGTAATGCGATCAGTCGCTACAGTGGCACTTACGGTCATTATACCACTCTGAAGACCTCTGACGGTCATATATTCGGTAATCTCGACTGCGTTAGTTAGTGATGTTGGTACTGCCGTGCCGTTGTAGTCAGCATTAATATAAAAACGATAACCAAACGTGGTATCATATACTCCGATCTGACTTGATCCGTTGGTAAACGCTGTTGTTGTTGTTACAATAGTAATATCAGTAACGGATACCGTGATAGTAAGTCCATTTGCTGCTGATCCATTTGATGCAGAAGAAAACACGCTTACAACAGCTCCTACTGCTTGCGCTGTATAATTGTCTCCCGATGCAGGCGTGAACGCATTAATAGCAGTAGCGATCTGAGTCGCCACTACAGAAGCAGTAGAACTAGTTACCACAATGTTTGCTCCGATCTGATTCACCGCAGCAATATCAATATTGGTAATACTTCCTGCTGATGCTACTGAGGTTACAGTGATTGTGCCTACCGCAGAGCGAGCGGCCACTACAGGAGCGTTGCCTGTGCCTTGTTGTTGCATGGCACGAACACCGTCAACAGTGTTTCTCTCTGTAGTGATTATTGTTGTTCCATCAGGAGCAGTCTTATATAAATATCCTACGGTTCCTAAGTCTTGAATTCCTTGTGCCATTATGCTATTAAGTTAAGAGAGATGTAAATTTTATCAAAAGTTCCAGAAGCTAGATCACCTAGAGTATAAGGTTGTCCTGTCTGTGGGTTGTATAGACGTATAATGATTTGAGATGAACCAAGATTAGAGAACATAACTTCTGCTTCTATGTTTTTAACATTTGTTAGAACAATAGAGTTGTTACTCCTCATTACATTAACCTGTGCTATATACGGGTCGGTATCATCAACTAAAAAGCCTATAAAATTAAATACAGCTACATCAGTTGATACGTTCGGATTATTAAACCCTAATCTAACAGTCTGTGATCCTACATTGGTAATCTTCGCACCTTGATTTACAATATCATCTTGAGTGAACTCTAAGAAATCGGCTGTATTATCTAGCGCGGGATCAATAATAAAGCGTTTCACACATATATTATTTGCCCCTGATACAGCCGTAGGAATGAAATTAACCTCGTAATTACGATTACTTCCTGTTCCTGTTTGAATAATATCTAAGTACGAAGGAGTAGCTGTACTCACTGTCGTACTAAACAGATTCGAGATCAGCGCTTGAATCGCTGCACTTACTTGAATATGGAAGGTTGTAATATTTCCTACTACTGTTGGAATAACTGCAATACTATTATCAGGAGAATCAACCACGAACTGTCCAACAGAGGCAAAGGCAGGATATATCTGTTGCGGTCCATCTGACGAACATCCGCAGTCTTCACCACATCCTGAGCGTGCAATAATCTGAGCATACCAATAAGCAGCCGAAGTGCTTGCCCCTGCATCGAGTGCTGACTTATACATAAGCATCGCTTGGTTGGTAGGCTCAATCGTATCTTCAAACATAACAGCAGCCCTAATCGGATTCTGCGTCAATGCGCTATCATATCTCTTCTGTAGTTTTTCTAAACAGCAAAATATTCTTCCAAGACCTACATCACACGTTACACCAAACTCTCTGCTTCCTTCTAGTAATAACACCGCTAGAAGTCCATCGGCAAACGTGTACGTCACTGTAGTAACTACCCCTTGCGTCCATGTGCTATCATAAATATTAGGACCTGCATTTAAAACGGCTGTTGTGCCCGTTACTATTGCCATAGGAGAGGTAGGTGGAGGATACAGCGTATGCACTCTAGCTATTGTAGTAGAATAAGCGCCATAATCAGTCTCATCATAACTTGTTACAATACTTGAAACGCAGTTTATGCTAACACTCAAACACACCTCTGGAAGCGTCATGTCATAATCATACGTATTGGATACGCTAAGATTAATTTCGTTGCCTACCGAATCTTGACCTGTCATCACATAGACTACCACATACGTGCCTTGTCTAATATTGCCGTTGCTGTCTAGTGGAAGAGAAATAGGAATATTATTAGTTGGTCCAACGTTAGGATCAATATCAGCATTTACACCTGCTAGATTATCATACACCGTTGATGTTCCTGATGCGCTTGTTAATGTGATTCTAAGTCTACCACCTATGGGCCACGTTCCATCTAAAGGAACGCCTTGCGCTGCATAGTCAGTAATATCCTCCACAACGATCTGTTGATTGGCGTTGTTTAGTGTTGTCCTTGTCGATACCGAAGTGAGTGCCATCTTAAATTTTCTTATGGGTAAAATTACATTACGAATTGATAGAAAATCGTACTCCTTGAAAATAAAAAGCCCCGAAGATTATGGCTAGAAATCTTTCGGGGCAATGGAAACCTCTGAGAAGGTGATGTAAAGATATTACTCAGCACTCACCTTTTCCAAGAGCTTGTATAACTTTTCAGTCATCTTATGGTTAGTGAATAGCGTATCTAACAAATACTTGTCAGAATCCTTCTTGTCGGGTACTTCTAGGAAGATGTCTTCCTTTCCTTTCTCGTTTGTAATAGTGTACTTGCGCTCTGATGTGTTAAAGGCAAAGCCTGTTAACTCCTTGTTGTCAAGACACTGATGCACAAGTCTACTAAGCATTGATCTCCGATTAGTAATCATAGTGCTCTTTAGCCATAGTGGTTCACGATCTGCTAGGTCAGCAAGCCCATTTCGAAGTGCAGGTACTCCTTCTTCTTCCATGTACTCAGTGTACTCTGTCAGTACTGTTGGTATAGGGCGATCTGCCGAAGCATTAATAGTCTTGCAGGCAAGAATGATCTCATTGTCCGACCATCTCTTGTCGCTCTCTAGTGAGATAACTTTCCATAAATCGGTCTTGGCTTTAAGACGGTCTGCTGAAGACTTATTAGACACAGATGGATTGTACATAAAGAAATAAACTTTCTTATCTGGGTACGGGTTGTTTAGTACGTCAGCACGCGCAGGATTAGATCCGTTGTGTGGACTGTAAAACAAGAAGTAATTTAGTTCAGCGTTCTGCGTGCGAAGAATTCCCTTGTTTCCAATGATGATGGTGCTACCTGTATTATCTACATAGTAGTTTGTCCTCTTGCGTGTCTCATCATGCTCTTCGTGGGTATAGTAAGTAACTCTAGTTTCCTTACCAAAATTCTGTCCCGATCTTTTAATATAGGTATTGGGAAATCCTACCCCCTCCGAAATACCGTGCTTGTCGTTCACTCTATCGTAGGGCTTGGGTTCTACGTGCCATACACGTCGAACACCATGTTCTCTGAGCTCATCATCGTTAAGCTCGTACTTTTTTCCGTCAATTAATAACATTTTTTGCGATTATTATAAAGGGGCAGCGTTACCACCGCCCCTTCAGGTTAGAATTACTTAATTTTTATGCTTGCTCAAGAACGATTGCTTGATTTCCTCCAACGTGACATGCCATTAGGTGACTACGGTGGTTGATCTTCGCAATATCTTGAGTGATCACTTTCAGACCATTGCCTGCTCCGTTCACAGCCCATACCTCAGCCATACGGTTGTAACCACCCATAGCACGGTATCCTACTCCCATGTATGGAAGATTAAGTCCGCTCTTGGTGTCACGTTGCTTTCCGATAGGTACCACAAAGCCTAAGCCTGGTGTGTTGTACCCTGGAAGATCCGTTACCGTTGGGTTGTTAAACTCTTCGATTGGCGTGAAGCAGTATGTTCTGCGTCCTTTAGTGAACAATGTGAAACGAACTGTTTGAGCAAGTCCCGCGTTGTTACCAAACAAATCCGAAACCGTTTGAGGGTCTTGGTATGCTTGCATGGTGTTTTGGAAGTATTGCTTAAGTGAGTTGTCCTTCTCGTTGTAAAGGTTACGTCCCATACCGAACTGGTAGTATGTTGGTCCAAAGTTCTTATCAGCCTGAGCGTCGATAAGATCAAACATATTGATACCAAACGATCCTGGTGCGTAGTTGATCGTTAGACCACGACGTTTCCAGTATGTAATGTATCCTTCAGTTGTCTTGTTCGGCTCAATGTTTGATCCCACAAATGTTGAGTTGGTTGTTGGACGCTCAAACAATAGTGACATACCCATGCTAAGTTCATGCTGATATTCAGCATTCTTCATACCGATAGTACGGTATCCAATGATTTCCTCACCTGAAGAGTACTTCTGTACCCATAGTTGATTCACCATCTGAGTACCTGTAATCTGGAACGAAGTCTTGATGATCTGAGCGTACTCAGTGTCAACATACGGCTTGTTCACTAGTCCATCAGGTTGATCAGTTCCTTCAGCCCATGCGTTGCCGATGATTGAAAGTTCTGTTCCTGCTGGGTAGCTCGCAGTAGTGAAAGTCTGAGTAAGGTCAGCTAATTTAATAGCTACTGTTACTGTTGGATGTGTTCCTGTTACACCTGTTACCGTAGCGATAACGCGATCAGAAACTCCTTGGAACATAATACGATCATTTGCTTGTACTGGATTGTAGTACGTAGCCGATGTGTATGGTGATGTGCTTGCTGATGCTAAAAAGTCATTAGCTCCCGCAGCTACTGAAAGAACGAAAGTGTATGTTCCCGCAGGAGCAGATACAGTCGAAATTCCACCAACACCTACGTGAATAGTTTGGTGAATCTTCTCTTCTGAGTAGGTTGTACGAGTGTCTTGAGCGACTTCCATAGTCATGCCTAGAGCACGCATATTTTTAAATGTAGACATACCTTGATCTCCGAATATACGGTAGTAGTCTGTTGCAACTTCTGGTTTCCAGTTGTTGAATGATGACATTAGCTTATCCGAGGGGAACCCCGTGATGGCGCCTGTTACGTCTGCCATGATGTTTTAGTAGTTTAGTAGTTAGTTACATGTCGAGCTTTGGCATAGTCTTCATCCAATCGCTAGGTCCAGGTTTCTGAACCACAGGTGGAGTAGTATCTGATGCAGGGATGTTCGACTTCTCCCTTATTTGTTTTTTCTCCCACTCAGTACGTGCATACTTTAGAATATCTTCTGTCTGTCTAGCTTTAATAAAATCCCTTGCTATTCCTTGAACAATTTCTCGCTGCTTAGGATCTTTAACGTCCATCTCTACTCCGTCAGAGGAGAGAACGCCTTGGATGTGCGCCTTGGCTTCTGCAAGCACTGAGGCAGGCACAGGGTACTTTAAATCGCTAGAGATTTCAATCTCCTTGAAGTTATCCACGGCACTTACAATATGAGGCTCCCAAGTCCTTACTTGAGCGTCATAATCAAAGGAGGCTATTGGCGCTATTGCCTTGGCTCGGATCTGCTCTATTACTTTAGTAGCAGTATTGGCATCCATTTCTAGCATGGTACGGGCTATATCCACCTCTGGATCTTCCTCATCATACTCTTCACCTAATTTATACTTGTGGTTTACTAGCTTCACGGCTTTTTCGAGCGACAGCCCGCTTTCTACCTGAAGTTGTAATGCTACCTTGTCTGCTGCACTGAGCTTTGAAGGATCGCTGTTGTAATATAGGTCATGGTGCTCCTTACTCTTTCCTTGATCTAACCACTCGGTTAAAGATGCCACGTATGGATCTTTTAAAGACGGTTTATCATATTGTAATACCTTTCCTTGTAGCTCTTTTGTCTTTGTCAGCGCCTCCTTAATCTTGTCAATGCTGTCGTATTCCTCTCCAAAGACCTCTTTGGGATTGAATTCGCTGCTCGTTGGCGCAACTACAGGTGTTACTGGTGTTTCGACAATAGGCTCTACTAGTGCAGGAGTTTCTATTATTGTCTCTGATACTACTGCCGTAGGGGGAGCGATGTTAATTTCTTCCATCTGTGCCTGTACAGGCAACTGCTCATTCCCTACATTAGTTACGGTAATGTTTGCGAAATCTATCATAGTGATTATTTATGTTTACGAATTCAAGCTCGTAACGATGCCTTGCACCATTTCGTCTGCCGTGATGTTTTCAGTTTGATCGCGAGTAGCGTTTTCTGTAATCACCAAAGCATCAAACGTAGAGTCAGGGCTTGCATACGCTCTCACAATATCAGACACATTTACGTTAATCGCAGTTGTGGTGCCATTAGCGTTCTTGCGAGTAAGAGCAAGAATGTCAATATTGTTTGATGTGTTTGCCGTGTTTACCGACGCACGAATATCTGATGCCGCCTGCGTAACCATGATCTGGTCAGGCTTAGAACCATCACCAAACATGTACTTAATCGAAGTCGCATTAATTAGCGTTCCGTTATAAGTCATTAGTGTTTGACTCAAACCTAAGATACGCTGTGACATTAGCATAACGCTCTTGGTTGATGGATTTGTTACTCCGTTAATTTGTGCTTCTTGAAGAACGAGAGATCGTGCCATGGGGTGTGTTTAAGTTTATTTTAAACAAAAGTATATTAAGATTCTTATATTTTTCAAGATATATGAAAATATTTATTATTAACCTTGAAGGAAATACCCTTCCCCCATTAGCCAAACAGTGCTTCGAGCAATGCCATCGGATAACCTAACCTTTGGCTCCCAACCTGTGTGCATCTTGATCTTATCAATTGACAAACACCTTCTGTTTACGGTGTCGATTGGTCTAGGCTCAATTGACACTATATCAACACCTTCGGGAAGATTGTTGGATAAATCTTTAATGCTCGTTTCAATGCCTGTACCTACGTTGTAGACCTGTCCTCGCTTACCTTTCTCAAATAGTGCCATCACAGCCGAGCATACATCGTCAACGTATGTAAAATCTCTTGTCTGTTTTCCATCTCCAATCATCGTAAATTTCTTACCGGTGATTGAACTCTCAAGCATCTTAACCATCACTCCTGAATACGGATTCTCTGGACGTTGGCGCGGACCATAGACATTACTTAGTCTTGCTATAACGCAGTTAGGATGATTCTTTAATAAATACTCCTCTGCCATAAGTTTTGTCATGGCGTACACGTTACTTGGCGCCATTCTGCACTCTTCCGAGGTAGGTATCTGTACTCCGTTACCGTATACGGAGGATGTAGAGAGGTAGATGATGGGAACTTCTTGCGGAACTCTGTCAAATAAATCTACTGTTTGATTCCAATTCGTGTCCACGCATGCTCTTGGGTCGGTCATCGCGTGGATGATGTTTACTGTGGCTCCGTGGATAACTAGATCGAAGTCGCCTATGGTAAGCAACTCATTTAAGTTAATTATCCATTTATTACACCCTTTGGGCACTACTTTCATATTGTCCCAATACCGCATGTTATCCAAGATCGTTACCGTATGCTCCACCGAGAGTAGTTCCGCGATACGCCCCGCTACGAAGCCGCAACCGCCTGTAATTAGTATGTTCATCTTGACTTTAACCATGTTTTAAAGTCCACCTGCCCTGCGTTCATCGCATCGGCAGTTACTACTTCGTTCTTCCACTGCTGTGCTAGTGGTGAAGATGCTATATGCTGTACTCTATAATCGGGTAACATTACCCAATCCATACCAAAGTGATTCATAAATTCTAAACACGCTGTTTCAATCCAACCATAAATAGGTGCTATCTCAGGTGATGGAACTCTGCCTGCTTTAGCGATAAATCTTCCTGATATTCCAATTAACGCCCATTGACACATAAATTTACCATACCATACTCTATGACCATTAAGAATTCGCTCTCCTATGAAATAATTTTCAAAGAAGCCTTCTAGGGCTAAAAGTTCAGGTAGAGCAAGCGATACAATAGCAATGTTCTTATCGGCATCCATGACCTCGGCTATTGCCTTCACCCAATTCTCATCCATAGGACGCTCATCAGGATCAGCACCAATGAGTACATCTCCATCTCCGATTCCATACAGATTCGCAATCGTAGTCCAGTTACCACTCACTCCGTGGTTGTTAAATTTTACTAAGTCGGATTCAAGACCAAGAGCAATCTTGTGGTTTAGGTATAGATTGTACGCCTCTTCTATATTAGTGTCTGCTGGAATTATATGCCAATGATCCCTACCATTCTTTAACGGATACCCTAAATCAGCAATGACATGAGTGTAATCAAAGTTTTTGTTTTTTCTTTTAAGAGATACAGTTGCCTCCTCAATAAGATCAGGTATGTTATACCCTAATGTATGTACGATGGTCTTCATAGGTCTTGGAGCACCTCATACCGAAGCGCGTTAGTATTAACTAAACTATACTGATCTCTTACGTGTATTAACAGTTCTCTGTGGAACATGTTCTTAGTCTTCTCATCCATTCCGATTAGCTTCTCCAAGTTCTCTACAAACGAACCCGCCCCAAGCACATCTAAATCACTCCACCAAGCAGGTACTACAGGTAGCATCCCGCAGACAATAGACTCTAATCCTGCAATGTTACTTTTGCATCTGTTAAACGGATTCTCTACTAATGGAACAATCATTATATTGCCATCCATCCTTCGAAGTGTTTCTAAATAGACTGTGATCTCATCAAAATAATCAATATGCACAGCGTTTTTTAACTTCTCTGAAATCATCCATGGGTTGTAGCCCATAAACGTCCAACGTAGATCGTGTCTTCTATCTACCTCGATGATGTCTGCTTGAGACTGCAATAAATCCTTCTGATGCGTATGACTTCCACGCCAAGTGATGTTGTTGGACTGCTTCTTTAGTGGAGATAGATACTGCATCCCTGCAATATCAATCGCGTTCTTTATTACATCACTGTCTCTATTAAACATTGTCTTAATAGATTCTGACAGGGCAACAGTACTTACAGTGATGCGATCAGCTAAATCAATACATTCTCTTATAGCTTTGGTTGCTTTATCGCTTCCGTAATATCCGAAGGCAGGACTATCGGGCGTGACATGCCAAAACGCATCATCAAAATCCATCCATATCTTTAACTTGTGCATCTTACACTTAGATAAGAAATCTACGTGCTTGTCCGAGTCTGGACGCTGAGAAAAACAAACATTGTACCTTGATAACAGATCCCACTTAGGGTTCATACTAGGAGATATAAAATCAACTTCGATGTTGGTGTACTCCTGCGACATTCTCACCATCGGAAGCGAGCTTCGATAGTACGCCATGGCGTCGCTTGTGTTGTTTACTACGCAAAGTATCCTATACATATCCTTCCACATAAATATTAGCAGTCATTGTCTTTGTCGCAGTTGGTCTACCTCCATAATAGAACTGTCTAAACCAACCTGATCCCATATTCACATCATACGCTCTATCAATTGCGCTTCCTCCTACTACAAAACGAGCAATGTTAATGTCTTCATCGTTATCATACGAAGGATAAATACTCCATGAGTACTCTACAGAGGCGTGAACGGTGAGCACTATATCATCTTTTAGCTTTGGAGAGCGTACCCACGATCCACCTAAATGAATGTAAACATAAATATCAAACTTTAAACCGTCTTCTGATGGTCTCCAACCAAGACGAAGTGAGTTATCATTAAAAATATCGGTTGAAAGACCAACGAGCTTATTAATATGAGTGCCTTCAACTGCCGTGTCATACCACATCTCAGGTGTTAGAACAAACGTTCCGAACATCGGTATGGGGGCACAGAGTTTAATTTTTAATGGTGAGCAGGAGTGATGTCCTTTTTTAATAGTGTAGATCATTATGGACTAAGCTGTTTAATTATTATCACCTCTACGATTACCCATCTGTTTAACTCTTCAGAGGTGCGCGGAGTATTATTATAAGGTTTCATATAACGTAGTGCTCTCTTTAAATTCTCAGGGTTTCGCTTAAGGTCATCGCCAGAGACAACAATGTTTTCCACCGTTACGTGAGCGGTGTTGTCTCTCTTTTTGATCTTTACTGTTCCTGCGTAGATGGGCATTATGTGTTCATATTATAGCCTCATTGGTAGCCTTCCCCCTTTTAGATTTTCAACCTCGGAAGGGTGTAAGCACGGAAACCGAAGGCGAATACACTCTGTAGGTTTTGCTTCGTTTAGCCAGGCTACCCTTCGACTTATCCCTCACCCGCAGAGGCTATCGCGGGTGCTTCCTTACCTTGATACCTACGTTGCAAATATAGTACTTATAACGATAATTACAAAAAAATTATTATTTTCGCATCGTGGCAACAATGCACAGACCCTACCGTGAACCCAACTTCCTTGAGTTTATACTTATTGCTCTTTTATTCTTATATTTAATGGTTAAGATATGGATATAAGAGAGCGTTACGCCCACCTGCCACTTGAACAACAACTTGCTGCTGAGAAGTATTTCTCAGGTGGCAAGAAAAAGAAACAATCGCCTGCCAATTCTCTCACGGATGCGATCATTACTTACTGTTCTTCCCTTGGGTGTGCCACGGCTCGTATTAATGTGATGGGTATTTTTGACAAGACCACAGGTAAGTACCGAACATCAGGCTCTACTAAAGGTGTTGAAGATATTGATATTACTATGCCAGTGTACGTATCGACGATGAAAATCGGGGTGAAGGTGGCAGTTGAAGTGAAGATCGGACGCGACGCGCAGAGTGAAGATCAAGTCTTGCGTCAGTCGAAGCTCACTCAGACCGGCGCACACTACATAATTGCTAAAACATTTGACTCTTTCAAACAAGACTTCGACAGAGTTCGTGAACTGTATGAAACTAAATAAAGACCCACTCAAAATATTCCTCTACGTTATATTTGCAATATGCGTTATTGGAATAGTGTTTAACCTGTATCTATTATGCCGGTAACGAACACCTTCACCTTCCCTAAGTTTCGTAAGCAAGCTATGGTACGCACTCCCGAAGGCGTGGGCAGAATCACCCAAATTGACCTGACTAACTATGGCTACTTCTACACCGTAGGGAATAAAGTTTGGGGTGAGCATGAACTTAAACTTGCATGAGCACCCTGGTCCAACACAATCTCTATGTAGGTTCTAAGCAAGACCTATTACACTGTAACATGGATATTGTTTCGTGTACTAATATACCAAAACTAAAACCTAGACATCTAGTGCTTAATATGGTTGATGCTTCAAATAAGAAGCACTTCCACCTTGAGCAGTTCAACGTAGTGCCTGGTTGGATCAATCCCATGAATCCTACTCTGATTCACTGTGATCAGGGTCTCTCGCGTGGTCCTTCAATGGCTCTTTATTACCTAGCCTTTATGGGTGCTATATCGAGTTCTTCTTACTACAGAGCTTACTCTGATTTCAAGCAGATTTACCCTTCGTTTGCCCCTAACACGGGTATCAGAGAGTTCATGTCGGAGTGGTGGCCTGCGCTGATGGATGATTAGTATCGGAACTTAGTAAAATGTATCACAACCATCGGCTCAAAGTCATCATCTCCCTTGAACCATTCCTTGAAGTCCTTGTAGGAGAGTCCATCGTTGGCTGCAACTGATTCTTCAACCAGGTGTTCTCTGCCATCTATCTTACACGAGTGCACAGCAGGATCAAACTCGATCTTCTGAATACCGATGCCGTCCTCGCGGTATAGGTTCGCAACCTCTATCTGAGGTGAAACGTAGGGCTTACCGCTCCACTGACGGATGGCAAGCATGCCTTCGCCTCTGTCAATAGTCTCGAAGCGTTTCTTCCATAGGGCATAGCTTCCACGAATGGTGTGGATCTTCTTCTTGTTGGTCGCAAATCCCGTAGACTCCCCCTTGCGAGAATGGTTCTTGGGGAAGACTTGTGATAGTGTTAGGACGTAGGTTTTCATTAATGATATTGATTTATAAATATAATACGCAAGTTTATTGCGCCAATAAGTAGTTAGGCGAAATTATCCCTACACCATATCGGAGTTTTCTCACCTACATAACCGCCACTTACATTATAACTAAAATACTCCATTGCATCTTCTTCTAACATATCTCTCATAAGTATTTCTATGCACCTTTTTACTGAATATATCAGTCGCATTGTAGTTTCATCAACTCCGATAATGGCTTCATCAAAACCATCCGCCTTTAAGAATGTTTCATCTTCGTAATTGTCTATTATTTCGTTTATCATAACTTCGCCTAACAATGTGTATAAGTAATGTGACTAATAAATTTAGTTAAAAATTGGAAGTATGTGTAAAGCCACACTACTCATACACCCAAACGTTATCGGACCTCAGTTCAAACTATAACTCCAAGTAAGTATCATATCATTATCCATTTCAATTCTAATATACATGCACACACCTACACAGTAGTATATTCTAAACACCTCATACACCGGCATTCCGCAGTAGTAATTCCTAGAGCGTGGCCCCATGCAGGCTTTGATGTGATCGGAGTTCATGTAATATGTCATTGTGGGCGCGAGGGTAAATCTCTTTCGATCTTCTCCTTAATCGCACGCCTTATCCACGAAGATATGCTAATATCATCCTTTTGTGCCATACTAGCAATAGTTTCTTGGATAACATCCTCCACCCATGCCTGTACTCCAACCATCTTTTTGACTACTTTTTCCATAGGTACAAATATACTTAACTTTTAATAATAATCATTAGAAATTATCAACAACCGAGGTTTAGAACGGAGCATCTCCTCTATCGTCCGTCCAATGATTCATTTCTTTGGTGGTATGCACTCGGCTGACTAATGGACTAGCTAACGCATCAACATCAAAGAATCCATAATAACCCTTCTCCATCTTAAATAGTATCGGCTCATCCAGAAGTGTTGGTCTACCGCCTGTCTCAGTTTCTTTTACCTTTCGTACATGAACCTGTGTCACATTAAACTCAGTGGGATGCTGAACATACCTATGAATAGTCAAAAACTCGTCGGCACGATTGGAAAACTTACCACCTCCTTCTGTGTCAGCCTTGTTTGGCGCAGCAGGGAATCCCATATACAGTCCATCCTTGTGTGTCCTTCTCAGAGCCTCGGTTACGGCATGGCAATTCAAATAAATGCTCGTATTCCAATGCTTACAGAACGATCTCATCTGACTTGTCACCATATAATGATACTCGTGGGAGCTGAGTGGACTACTATTTAAATCTAAATCTAGTGCATTGTACGGATCAATAAGGAATCCATGGTGATGTTTTTTAGAGTTTATACTTACCCCTACCTTCAATAGATCCTTCCAAGACAACATCTCTTGAACCTTAATTAACGTAAAATTATCATAAGCCCAATCTAATGCATCACTATACTCTTGTTCACTCATGTTGTGCACCGCTTTTCCTGTCTTAAACTGCATGAGAGACTTCCTAACTTGTCCCTCAGTGTTCTCCGCGCAGTACATTATCCACTTCCACCCATGCAGTACGTTACTCAGGACAGCCATATACCATATAAACGTTGACTTTCCTACGTTATCATGTCCATTAATAATCACAAAGTTGGATGGCTTAAACCGAAAATGTAGATCAAACTTCTCAAACCCAGTACTAAGCCCCATCGGCAAAGTCTGCGTGCGAACCTGTCCCATATACTCCGACTCTTGTAATCTAGTGGATATATGCTCATCTACCTTGATCTGAGGTCTTGAAATCTCACCGATTCCATTGGAACGCGATTCAACCATAATCGGCAGCGCCTTCCCATAACCAAGTCCATCCTTGATTGTCTTCTTGGCACCCGCCATATCATCAATATCCCGACTCTCTATCGCTTTCTCAAGCTCATACTGAGCCTCCGACTCATCCATCACCCCTGATCCGACCCATCCACCACAGAGCTTTGCCGCCTTTAGCAGTTCAGAGTGCTTACCTCCATCCGGTGCATCTAAAATCATCTTCACGGCACGGTTCAGTAATGACCAGTTGGTTACAGTCTTGGGCGGTAGAGCAAACTCAGTAGCATCCTTATTAATATAAATATGCTCATCCCACGATTCAAAACACACCCTGCTTATATTAATACTCGTCCCATCAAAACCATCAAACCCCGAAAGAGCCTTCTGAATACCCAAGAAGTGCTCCCGATGCTTGTATGAAGCAGCCGGAATTCGCGCCACAACCTTCAATCCATCCCCACTTGGAGAAATAAACATGGCATAAATCCACTTAAACCGACTTAAATCTTGCTTATATTTTACGGGATTTATATGATCAAAATCCAGTATGCAGAAGCCCGAATGTTCCAAAATTCCATCATCTTTCCTTGTTGAAAACTTTCCTGAAAACAGTATACAGGGTAGTGATTTAGTTTTGTATATTCTCGCGCTTTTTAAATCCTCGATTGACCTCAACTGCTCAATCTTATCCCTTACCGCCCCCGTCTTTATCCTGTCAAGCGACTGATCGACAGTTAAATAGAACGGACTTACGGCTTTATAATCTTGAAAATACGTGACCGTTCTTCCCATGTATTTATTCTTTTTATTAATTCGTTATAATTATCTGAATGTAAGCCAACTATCTCGTTAAAACCCCATTTTTTAGCAGTTTTAAATATTACCTTGTTATTAAACGTAAAGTCGTGATAATCACCACTTTTCTTCGGACGCACTTCACCCATATTAAAATAAGCAAGTAAACTATTGACACCATGATGGTTATGATCAGAATCGTGCCGGTCTTTATGCCATATTCCATCATCTAAAACCTTCTTGTGATCGCTATAAATCAAATAGTTACTTGATATTTGAGGATATAGAAATATTGGTATTCTAACACCGCCAAACGTAAGTCGGCTATACTGAGCACATTGCGTAATCATTCCACCTAAATCCCTGCCTTTTTTCCCGCCTACCGTTTTACACTCAATTCCAAACTCTTTTCCACTACATATATCTGTGATAATGAAGTCTATACGACAAACTCTGTTATCAGACCACACTTCACTCCTTATATAGAAGAATGGACTAAATATGCTTACAAACCTGATTTTCAATATGTTCTCTAATTCTTTTTCCATAACTTAATTTTAAGCGTTTTAAGACATATCAACACTATGTATAGCACCTAACCTTAAACAGCATATTATATGCTAACACGCGTGATGTAATAGAGAAACAAGCTATGTTATTCATCGACATGATCATCGTCCTTTGGATAATGAACCCGATCCGCAGGTCCAAGTCGGCTGTTGTGAAAATCATCCGCAGCAGCCTTGGCTTTTACCTTATCTATCTGTGGTACAGTCTGTTTAGCGTCTTCTGTAAACCACACAGATACCATTTTTTGTTTCCAGTTTCGCACTTGAACACCCCTGCTGTCCTTCCACCCTGCCTCGTCGTAGTACCGAAATGCTTTTTGGGCAACTTCGATTTTGAATCCGGATGAAACAAAAAATTCTTCGACTTCAGAAATCCTAGGAATCCCTTCCCCTTTTCCCACACCCTTTTCCCTAACCCTAGTTTCAGTTGCAGTTTCCATATGATCTTCATATGATTCACATATGATCTTCATATGATTCTTCCCTTTTTTGTTCTTACTTCTTGATTCTGAATACTTTGCGCGACGGAGGGACTCTTCCTCCATCCTTTTGTTCCGAAATAGGCCATCTTTTCCTAAATCAAATTTATTTTTTACAACATCATATGATTCACATATGATCTTCATATGATCTTGGGAAATTCCACCCATTTGATGCTGTAAACACAATAAATAAATATACCGCCCCCTCTCCTCGTAGCTCATTAATGCAGTTCCAGTGAGGAAGTCAGAAGTGTAAAATAATACCGCAGGATCTTTAGCCATACACCATTACTTATTAACATTTGGCTTGAAAACAATGTGTCCATTATTCACTCTGACGTAGTACTTCCTTTTACCTGGTACCACATACTCAATACTATTACTATTACACCATCGTCTAATAATACTCTTACTGTATCCAGTAAGCTCACTTGCTTCTTGAATACTTACATGCTTGTCTGTCATATATTGTTTAGTTTTGTGCAAAAATATACATACATTTTTAAAAAACAAGTGCATGTTGATAAATAATAGGTATATATTATTCGATAGTTCGATGGTTGGGTTTCATCGCTCACACCCCCACCCCCACCAGCGCCAAAGAAAACAAACCAAGCGAACCCGACCCCCTCCGAAAAAATTTTATAGAACGTCAAACAATAGCAAGAAACTGCAAACACTTGCAAACAAAACACAATTAAACGTATATTTGTACAAAATAACCATTGTAACAATCAACAAACAGACGTTTGTGCATTGTTACAAGCAAAATAAAAGCAGATGAAAGGACAAACCAAAGGACCAAAGGACCAAAGGACCACGACAAATGGACCAACCAAGCGAAGGACCAAAGGCGATTCCCAAAATGGGAAAAAGTCCAGGAATGGGACAAACTGTGGTGTGAATGATTCTGAAACTAGTTTAAACTATAAACTAGTTGAAGAAAAAAGCCTTGCCTTGTTATCATTTGGCGAATTAGCAACCAAGATTGTAATAGGTTATTACTACAAAGGAAGCGCTCAGTTAAACGCAATTAAGCACAATGGACACTTTCAGCAGTCATACTTTGATAGTGCCTCACAACTCACTAAAAAAGGCATTTTAAATAAACAAGGTTCTGTCTATAGTTTAACCGATCAAGGCAGAGAATTAGCAAGTAATTTTGTAAACTATTTTCGAGAGCAGAGAGTAGGAGTCTAAACCACACCCCAACACCAGCGAAGGACACGAACCACCTATTATGGTGGTTTTTTATTGCCTATTCACTCCACTATGTAAAATATTCACATTGATATTCAACCACTTGTAAGATATTTGAAACTTTTACTTGCATATTGCAATATGATGTTTATATTTGCAGTCAGATAACAACAAAGACACAATGAAAACAGTAAATTTCTACAAAGCAGTTTCAGAATATTGGATAGCAGAATTTCCTATAAAAGGCGAAAAAAAATTAAGAAGAATGCCTTGCGGTAACACTGATGAAGAACTTAAAAAAGCAATATTAAGATATGAGAAAAAAGGATATAAAGTCAATATCAAATAAGTTAATTGACATTCTAGACACAACCAACAAGATGAAAACAACCACAACAACTCCAAGCCTATATGTAGGCACTTATTCAAAGTACAACAACGGCAGTATTAAAGGCGCATGGATAAACCTTGAAGATTTTAGCGACGCCGATGAATTTATGGACCATATTAAGGAACTGCATTCAGACGAAGAAAACCCCGAATTCATGTTCCAAGACTTTGAAGGTTTCCCGAAATCATTTTACTCAGAAAGTATGAGCATTCGCGAACTCGAAAAACTGTATGAATATATTAATATGGACGAGGATGACCGTAAGATGATCGAAATGTACGCAGACGCTACGGGTTACAGTATGGACGATATTGAATTGTCAGATGTACAAGATAAATTTACGGGAACGGCAGATAGTGAGGCAGATTTTGCCGAGCAGACTGCACAAGAATGCGGAGACATTCCAAAAGATTTACCGTCTTGGATTGTAATTGATTGGGAGGCTTCATGGAATTGTAATTTAAGGCACGACTACAATACTGCGACAGATGAACAAGGAACTATATATTTTTTTGTGAATAGATAACACGCGAAACGGTCACGAGTTGACCGTCTACACTATGAACCGTTGATAGTGTACTGATGAGCATAACGGAACTAAACAACATGAAAACACTAGAAACACTTAAAGAACAACGCACCGCACTAGTTAATTTATTAAGAATCGGAGCCACCGGTGATGATGAGATATTTGAACAAATCCGAAACATTGAGGACCAAATTAAACAACAGAAACGAATTGAATTAATTGACAAGGTAAACACAGAACAAGCAAGCAAGAGAGAAACCGCGCGCGAGCTTTGGAACTGCGAAGAAGTACTAGAAGACATTACAACAGAAAACGGAAGTTTTCACAAGACCAAGGTAAAAAAATATCCATTGCTTGCTTCACTGCAATACGTGAGGGCAAAGTTTAAAAATAGCAGATTATTAGAGATAACCTACCAAGGTGAAACGTTTAAAATGTATAATATTATTTATGGGTACCCAAAGCCCGACCAATACACGCGCCCCGAATCATTTGAAAAATTCCTTGAATTAAACCGAATAATGTTAAAAGACATTACACTAAAAGAATTTAACAGTAATACGACAGAAATAGAAGAGGCGAAGAAGTTACTAGAGAAACAGATAGAAGACTATAAAACACGCTTAAAAGCGATTGACATTCACAACCTAGAGGAATGGGGAATGATAACAACAAGCCCGAACCACTTAAGAACATACGAGACTAAATAACACCACACACCATGAGAAAACTATTAATAATATTACTATTGGCATTCACAACCAACGCACACAGCCAAGTAATAAAGGACCAACAAGGTAATTATATTGTGGCCCAAGCACAAAGCACGGGTAAGACGTTCACAGATTCTAAGGGGAACGTGTACCCAGTTATGATGAGTATAAACGGCAAGCTCTTCATTGTTAGAACGTCGAAGACGGGGAGAATTTATAAACAATACTTAAAGATTAAGGAATAAACCACACACAGAACACAACAGTATAAACAACTAAACAACATGAGAACAATTGAAACAACCGTTTACACATTCGCAGAACTAAGCGAACAAGGAAAGCAAAAAGCCATTGAAGGATTAAGCGATATTAATCTTCATAATTGGTACGATTCAACGTATGAAGATGCAAAAAATGTAGGCATAGCTATTGGAGGATTCGACCTAGACAGAGGTAACTCAATAGATATTGAGGTAGATGACCACATTGAAACAGCGCAAAAGATACTAGAGAACCACGGACCAACGTGCGACACATACAAGAACGCAGAGCAATTCATTGAGGACATTGATAAGTTAGTAGACGATGAAGAAGAGAATGAAAACTTTTGCGAACAGAAAGAAGAATTAGAGGATAATTTTAAGAAAGCACTTGAAGAGGACTATTTATCCATGCTCCGGAACGAATACGAATATAGAACAAGCAACGAGGCAATAATTGAGACTATTGAGGCGAATGAGTGTGAATTTACAGAAGAGGGGAAACTGATATGACAACACAGCACACCACAAGGTTAAACAACCACAACACGCTAACAACCGTAATTGAGCAATATGACGAAGGCTATAGTGTACTAAGTTTCGACGAATTTAGCGAAGATGAGGGAGGGATATGGATAGACATCTATACAGATACCATTGAAGAAGCACAAGAGAAAGCAATTAAACAACATGAGAAACTAATAAAGGAATATTAACATGAACAAGAAACAACGCGCCATGTATGACAAGGCAATGCAGACAGACAGCCCCGAAACGTTCGCACGAATGATGACAGAAGAACCCAACAGCCACGATTGGTATGCAGTCTTAAAGGCAATAGAAAACGATTGGGAAGAAACCACCGGAGGGCATGAGCTTGCAGTAGATGAGATGGAATATAATAATTTGTAGACAACAAGGAACACCCCACAGAGGGACAACACAAGGAAGAACATGAAAACACAACCAACAGCACCAGACGAGAGAACGGGCAACACAGTAGTAGCATTCCATATAGGAAGAGGCGGAAATTTCTATAATCCTAGACATCTTTCCTATGTAGGAGAGAAAAAAATTAGTGAATTTACTGATGATTTATTTTTAAATGATGGACATTGGGAAGATTCAACCGGTAACAAGGTAGGATTAACAGAAGCAGAGACCGAAGTAGGACGAATTAACATTGATGGACAGTATAACACAACATATTGCAAGCTCTTAAGTGATTGTAGCGAGGAAGAACTTGAGTTAATAGAGGA
>Ga0208975_1000195_pt1 | contig 32565 bp, 28 predicted proteins | sample GreLakmeER78MSRF_FD_187700 | JGI IMG/M metagenome (GOLD analysis project Ga0208975, IMG submission 187700) | Freshwater lentic microbial communities from great Laurentian Lakes, MI, USA - Great Lakes metaG ER78MSRF (SPAdes) | ecosystem: Environmental > Aquatic > Freshwater > Lake | place: Great...
GGAACTTGGAAAAGAAGTAGTGAAAGAGAAATATGGCAATCTTTTTGCGATGTATGAAAAAATTACAGGCGAAAATCCATACGAGGTTGCTATGCGAATATATCCAGCTGTGCATTATACAATGGGAGGGCTTTGGGTTGATTATGAATTGATGACTACCATTCCTGGTATGTATGCGTTAGGAGAAGCAAATTTTTCCGATCACGGGGCAAATCGACTTGGTGCTTCAGCATTAATGCAAGGACTTGCGGATGGATATTTTGTTATCCCTTATACAATTGGATCTTATCTTAATTCTCAAATTCGCGATAAACCAACACCGACAGATCATCCCGCATTTCTTGCGGCAGAAAAAAATGTTTCCGATACCATTGAAAAATTAATAAATATCAAAGGCACAAAATCGGTTGATTATTTTCACAAACGACTAGGTAAAATAATGTGGGATAAATGTGGAATGGGGCGTAGCGAAAAAGGATTGACAGACGCGATTTCTGAAATACGTTTATTACGAGAAGAATTTTGGAAGGACGTGCGCGTGCCTGGCGTTAATAATGAATTAAATCTTGAATTAGAAAAAGCTGGAAGAGTCGCAGACTTTCTAGAGCTTGGAGAATTAATGTGTATCGACGCACTTAATCGTAAAGAATCTTGTGGTGGACATTTTCGTGAAGAGTCGCAGACTAAAGAAGGTGAAGCAGAACGCGACGATGAAAACTTCATGTATGTTGCCGCTTGGGAAAATAAGGGAAACAATACATATGAAGTGCATAAAGAAGAATTGAAATACGAAGTAGTAAAAGTAGCTGCACGATCCTATAAATAATCAGATTGGTTGCGTGCCTTTTTAGGAGCGCAGAAAATAATGAAGCAAAAAAATTAAACTATGAATCTTACATTAAAAGTCTGGAGACAAGCAAGCGCCAACATTAAAGGTGGTTTTGTAACTTATCCTGTAGCTAATATTTCCGAAGAGATGTCTTTCCTCGAAATGTTCGATGTTCTTAATGAACGATTAATTACAGAGGGAAAAGAACCAATTGCGTTTGATCACGATTGTCGGGAAGGAATTTGTGGAATGTGTAGCATGCATATTAATGGTCGTGCCCATGGTCCACAATCAGGTACAACTACTTGTCAATTGCACATGCGTCATTTTCAAGATGGCGAAACAATTACTGTTGAGCCTTGGCGGGCAAAAGCTTTTCCTGTTATTAAAGATTTGGTTGTGAATCGTTCAGCGTTTGATAAAATTCAGGCGGCCGGAGGTTTTATTTCTGTCAATACGGGAAATGCAAAAGACGCCAATTCTTTGCCAATTCCCAAAGATGATGCTGACGCTTCTTTCTTTGCAGCTGCTTGTATTGGTTGTGGAGCTTGTGTGGCAGCATGTAAAAATTCATCTGCTATGTTATTTGTTTCTGCAAAAGTTTCACAATTTGCATTGCTACCTCAAGGTCAGGTAGAACGTGTGGACAGAGCTTTGAATATGGTAAAAGAAATGGATGCACTAGGATTTGGAAATTGTACCAATACAGGCTCTTGCGAAGCAGAATGCCCAAAGGAGATTTCAATTGAAAACATAGCACGTTTAAATCGTGAATACTTGTTGGCAACACTGAAGAAATAATTATTGTATGTAGTTAATAATTTATTTCTTAATTCAAGGGAATAATTTATCAAATCGAATACGATTCTAATTTTAGTTTAGAAAATTTTTGTCGTTGACCAATTATATTCCCTATCAAAATTTATCTTGTCTCGAATTATAATTGTATTTTAGTATAAATCTATTATTTTATGTTGCGTCAGGGTCTTCATCAGAAAATGCTGCAAAAGCTTTCTCCTCAACAAATTCAGTTGATGAAAATGCTTCAGCTACCTACAGTTGCTTTGGAGCAGCGCATCAAAGAGGAAATAGAACTTAATCCTGCGCTTGAGGAAGGCGATGAAAATGTTGAAGATGAGCAGAAAGATGAAGTAGAGGATGATCTTTATGATAGCGAAAAAGAACAGGAAGGCGAACGAAAGGACGACGACTTTTCTTTAGAAGATTATATAAATGAAGATGAGGGTTATTCCTATAAAGAACATACGAATAACAATAGCTCAGACGAGGAGCGTCGAGAATCTCCTCTTTCTCAAGGACCAAGTTTTCAAGATTTATTGTTGTCTCAATTGGGATTGCAATTGCTTACTGATCATCAATATCAAGTTGGCGCTTATTTAATTGGTAATATCGACGAGGATGGATATATGCGTAGAGAATTAATGGCGGTTATTGACGACTTAGCCTTTACTCAAAATATTGTTTCCTCTGAAAGTGAACTCAAAGAAATACTTGGAATTATTCAAAATTTCGATCCTCCTGGCGTTGGTGCAAATGATTTAAAAGAATGTTTATTGTTGCAATTGAAAAGAAAAATTCCGAGGACACCACATTTAATCATGGCCATTAGAATTGTGCAGGAGCACATGGATGAGTTTTCTAAAAAACATTATGAAAAAATTGCTAATCGTTTAGGGATTGACAACGAATCTTTGAAACTTGTAATAAAAGAGATTACAAGTTTAAGTCCAAGGCCCGGCAGTTCCGTAGGAGACAGCTCCAGAAATGTTCAAGATGTAATTCCTGATTTTATCGTTATAAATAATGATGGAAAATTAGAATTGTCGTTGAATGACCGTAATATGCCCGACTTGCGTGTGAGTGGAATGTATTCAAATATGTTATTGGACTATGCCAAGAGGAAGGATAAAAGCAGTAAAGAAGCATTTAGTTTTATTAAACAAAAAATTGATTCTGCAAAATGGTTTATGGATGCTTTGCATCAGCGTCAACAAACCTTATTGCTAACGATTGATGCAATTCTTGATTACCAACAGAAATATTTTTTAGATGGCGATGAAACTAAATTAAGGCCGATGATTTTAAAGGATATTGCTGATCGTGTAAATTTAGATATATCTACTGTTTCAAGAGTTGCCAACAGCAAATATGTTCAAACACAATTTGGAACATTTTTATTAAAAAGTTTTTTTTCAGAGTCACTTACCAATAGTGTGGGGGAGGAGGTTTCTACTCGCGAAGTAAAAAAAATACTTCTTGATGTAATATCTGCCGAGGATAAAAAAAAGCCCGTTACCGATGATTTGCTTACTAAAATTCTTAAAGAAAAAGGGTATAAAATAGCAAGGCGTACGGTTGCTAAATACAGAGAGCAATTAGATATTTCTGTTGCTAGATTGCGAAAGGAAATTTAAAATGAAAAAGATTTCTCAATTTATTTCTGTATTATTTCACCCTTTTTTTATGGTTGCTTTTGCTACGGCAGTTTTTTTTTTATTTATTCCGTCAGAGCTAAGTGTCTTCGAGGGGTTTTATGTATTTGATATTTTGTTTATTGTTTTAGGATTTACATTTTTAGGGATAGTAGTTTTATATGCTATAGTAAAACTTGGAAAGCCGGAAGCAAACCTAATCAGTTTCGAAAGTATGCAAGGGGAAACAAAGGAAGATAGGCAGTGGCCGCTTCTATTTTCTGCTATAATTTATTTTTTAATGTATTATTGTTTAAATAATTTAAAGGTTGTACCCACTTTTATTTATTTGTTTATTGTTGGGGCTATTGTTCAAACTATTGTTGCTGGAATAATAAATTTGACCTGGAAAATTAGTTTGCACATGATAGGAATTGGGGGATTGTGCGGGGCGTTTCTTTTTATAATGCTGTTTCGTGACGGCGGGGGCGCTCCAATACTTGCGGCGTGTTTTTTTATTGCAGGATTAATTGGAACTGCGCGACTTTATTTGCAAGCCCACACGCCCAGACAGATTTTGGCTGGATTTTCAATTAGTTTCTTAATCCAGTTTTCGATATTCTATTTTTTGTTACCCTGAATTCTACCAGTTTGAATTTAATAGATGGTTTTGTCAGTCTAGCAGATAGCAAATAATAATGCATAAAAAAACCCTCGAATTTTCGAGGGTTTTTTTTAAGTATAAAATAGGTGATTAAGCCAATTTTACGTTTACCGCGTTAAGGCCTTTTTTGCCTTCTTGTAGTTCGAAAACTACCGCGTCGTTTTCACGGACTTGATCTGTGAGTCCTGATACATGAACAAATACTTCTTGATTTGATCCGTTTACTTTGATGAATCCGAAACCTTTCGACTCATTAAAGAATTTTACAATTCCACTTTCCATTGTGATGTTATTTTTTTTGTGAGCCATAAAGATAAACTAAAATTCAATCCGACGGCCAAATAAAGTATAAAATAAATCATAAATAGCTGTAAGTCAGGGTGATGAAATTTTAACGAAACTCCCATTTTAGGTCAATTTTACCAATTTAGGCCTGTTTTGGCCTTTAATTATTCTTGCCTCAACATTAAATTGTGTGCGTAACAAAAGAGGTATTCATGTAAACTATGTTAATTCAACCTTAAATTAGCGTAATATTTTTTTAATTTCACCTTTCTTGTATAAGTTAATAAATATGAAAAAGATTTTAATTATTGTTTTATTTTTCACTTCGCACTTACTTGTTTCACAAACTTATACAGGAAGTTCTGGAGTAATAAATGATATGAGTATAAATGACTTCCCATTGTTAGTAAGTGGTTTAAGTCCCGCCATTATTGATACAGGAACTTTCGGATTGGAAACTATTTGTCTCAGCCTTACACATGCACACGATAGTGACTTAGAAATTTCCATCGTAGCACCCGATGGAACGATAAGAATTCTCGCTTCAGGACTAGGGGGCGGAGGAAATAACTATACCTCAACTTGTTTTAATAATTCAAGCAGTATATTTATTACTTCAGGCTCGCCCCCATTCACAGGGACTTTTATTCCGCAGGGATATATTGAATCTATTAACAACCAGCAAAATGGAAATGGAATTTGGATTTTACGGATAAGAGATTTGGCGCCGCAAAATGTGGGCAACCTCTTGTCTTGGTCGATAACATTCGGAAATAATCCCGCACAGTATTTTACTTTTCATGATTCAAACCTTCCAATTGTAATTATAAATACAAATAATCAATCTATTCCAGATGAACCAAAGATAACTGTAGACATGGGTATTATTTATAATGGTATTGGAAATAGAAATTACATTACTGATCCATGGAATAGTTATAATGGAAAAATTGGAATTGAAGTTAGGGGTTCTAGTTCACAATGGTTTCCTAAAAAAGGATATGGTTTTGAATGTCAAGATGTAAATGGGTTTGCAATAGATTCTTCCATATTAGGAATGCCTAAAGAAAGTGATTGGATTCTGAGTGCGAGCTATTCAGATAAATCAATGATGAATAATCCTCTCACTTATTCACTTTCTCGTAAGTTAGGCTGGTATGCACCACGTTCTATGTATGTTGAACTAGTTGTGAATGGTGAGTACAAGGGGGTTTTTGCTTTAATGGAAAAAATAAAGCGTAACAATGATCGAGTTGATATTTCTAAGCTACTTCAAACCGATATTTTTGGAGATGATCTAACAGGAGGGTATATTTTTAAAATTGACAAAACAACAGGAAACGGTGGTGGGGGATGGACATCGAATTACGCCCCTCAAGTTTCTCCCTCAGGTCAGACTATTTATTTCCAATATGAATATCCAAGTGACATAACAATTGTTCCCCAACAAATGGCATACATACAAGCATATGTTGATAGTTTTGAAACAGCACTTGCTGGGCCCAACTTTATGGATACTGTTATTGGATATTCAAAATACATCAATGTAAATTCGCTTATTGATTATTTTCTTTTAAATGAATTGAGTAGAAATGTAGATGGGTATCGACTGAGCACTTATTTGTATAAAACTAAATACAGTAATGGAGGAAAGTTGGTAATGGGGCCGCCTTGGGACTATGATCTTGGTTATGGTAATGCAAATTATTGCGATGGAAGTAATGTTACTGGATGGGCTTATCAATTTGGAAATGTTTGTGGTGGTGATTTTTGGCAGAATCCATTTTGGTGGGATCGATTAATGTTAGATTCTAATTTTACAAGTAAACTGCGTTGTCGTTGGGAAGAAGTGAGCCAAACTGTTCTATCTGTAAATTATTTGAATGCTTGGTGCGATTCGATAGGAACACTTCTTTGCGAGGGCAACCATCGTAATTTTTCAACTTGGCCAACTATTGGAACTTATGTTTGGCCGAACCCAGCCCCATTTCCTACAACTTACCAAGGAGAAGTAAATGAAATAAAAAATTGGATTGTGGCTAGATGGAATTGGTTGAATAACAATATACCTGGTAATCTAATCAATTGTAATCCTACAGCAATTACAGAAAATGTTTTCGGAAATAATTTATCTTTTGCTTATCCAAATCCATTTTTATCAAACGTTCACCTCTCAATTTATCAACGAGAACCAAGTGCTGTGAAAATGGAATTGCTGAATTCATTAGGTCAAACTGTGCAACCAATTCAAACTACCCTGCATGGCGGAGGAACAGAAACGATAACATTTACTCCACAGCTAAATTTACCTGCTGGCATTTATCTTTTGCGCATAGTTGCAGGATCAAACACATGGACCCAACAACTTTCCAAAATTGAATAATTTAAAATTAAATTTTCACATGAAAAAAACTTTTCTACTTGCCGTACTATTTTGTTCCAACTCTATTTTAGCTCAAACATATAACGGAAGTATTGGTGTAATAAACGATGTAGCGATTAACGATTTTCCATTAGTGGTGTCGGGCCTCAACCCATCAACAATTGATACAATTGGTTTTGGATTAGAAACAATTTGCATTAATCTTACACATACTTACGACAGCGATTTAGAAATTTCTATCATCGCTCCCGACGGAACTTCAAAAATTCTTGCTACTGGCTTAGGAGGAGGAGGGCAGGATTACACCAACACCTGTTTTAATAATTCAGGATTAATAAATATCACTTCTGGCACTCCTCCATTTACAGGCACTTTTATTTCCCAGGGGTATATGGGAATGGTCAACAACGGTCAAAATGGAAATGGAACTTGGAATTTACGTGTGCGTGACATGGCCGCGCAAGATGTAGGAAATCTTTTGGCTTGGTCAATTACATTCGGGAACGCTCCCGCTACTTTTCCTAATTTGCTTTTTTCATCTTCAAATATGCCAATTGTAATTATCAATACGAATAATCAAAATATAAATCAAACAGGAAAAATAACTGCCGACATGGGCATAATTTATAATGGAATAAATGTGCGTAATTATATGACTGACCCATTTAATAATTATAATGGCAAAATAGGAATTGAAATACGAGGAAATTTTTCTTCGGGTTTGCCTCAAAAGCCATACGAATTTGAAACGCGCGATATAAATGGATTCAGTATTGACTCTTCTCTACTAGGAATGCCTGCTGAAAATGATTGGGATCTTATTGCAATGTATAATGACAAATCATTCATGCGAAACTCTCTTTCCTATACTACTTTTGATGAAATAGGTCATTGGGGTCCCCGATCGAAATTATGTGAAGTTGTATTGAATGGAGATTATCAAGGTGTTTACGCTTTGTGCGAAACAATCAAGCGGGATGTAAATCGTGTTGATGTTGCCAAATTAAATCAAACAGACATTACTTGGCCAGAAGTAAGTGGGGGATATATTTTGAAAACAGATTATTGGAATAATTCAAATTCATGGCTACTTGGTTTTAGCCCAATTGATCACCCTGGATTTGATATTCACATGGTTTATTTTTATCCTCAGCCACAGCTCTTAGTTCCCCAACAGAAAACGTATATACAGACTTTTTTCAACGATTATGAAACAGCATTGTATGGTCCAAACTTTACGGATACAATTAATGGTTATAAAAAATACATTAGCACACGATCTTTCATTGATTATTTTTTAGTGAATGAACTTTCTCGAAATGTTGATGGATTTAAAAAAAGTGCCTATTACTATAAGGAGAAAGATGATTCTGCAACCGCAGCTATTGGAAAATTAAAAGCAGGCCCGGTTTGGGATTTTGATTGGGCGTGGAAAGATATTTGGGATTGCAATATTTTTCAGGCAACAGACGGCTCGGGTTGGGCGCATCACATCAACGATTGCAGTCCTGATATTTATGGAACAGGATATTACATTCGTTTGTTGCAAGATTCATCTTTTGCGGATGAATTGAATTGTCGTTGGCAGGAATTACGCGGAACTATTTTAGATACAACAAATCTATTTTCTTGGATGGATTCCATTGCTAATTTTTCTAATGAAGCACAGGTAAGACACTATTCATTTTGGGGCCACATGGGCGTGGCAACAGGAACACCTGAAGTAACTCCACCAAGACAATCTTATCAAGAAGAAGTTGATAGTTTGAAAAGTTGGATACGCCGTAGAATAATTTGGATGGATGCAAATATGCCAGGTAACTCCATTAATTGCAATTTGACAGGAATTACTTCTTCACAACATTCAAATTCAAGCGTTACAACTTATCCGAATCCATTTGAAAGTGAAATTCACTTGAGTTTTATGTTGGCGCAACCGGAAACTGTGGAAATTGAACTGATAAATGTATTAGGACAAACCGTTCAGCCGATTCAAAAAGAACATCACAGTGGCGGAGGAACACAGGTATTTACTTTTGTTGCTGATGCAAATCTTCCTGTCGGAATTTATTTGTTGAGGGTAAAATGCGGAGAGAAAGTGTGGACTAGAGAATTAGCGAAAGTGGAATAGATCAGTGAATTATTTTTTCAAATCTGTATTCATTAACATCACTTCTGTCTGCTTTCGTATTGAAGCTTTGTGTAAGAGTTGGCATAATTCCACAATTAAATCTTTGTCTAGCCCAAGATATATTCCCGCCTCAGTTCGTGTTCTTATCACTTCAAGCCAGCGTTCTATTTGTAGAATCGTTATCCCGTGCTCCTTTTTAAATTCTCCAATACGTTCTACTACTTGCATGCGTCGAGCGAAAGACTGAATTATTTCTTGATCAATCTCATCAATCACTTCACGAAGTGTAAATAACAGTTGTGCAAAATCGGAATTTCCAATTGAGGGCTCTCGAATTACTAGTTTTTCTAATAATTTATTTAATTCATGGGGAGTTAATTGTTGTGCGGCATCACTCAATGCATAATCTGGATCGCGATGTGTTTCGATCATCAAACCGTCCATATCTAAATCAAGTGCGCGCTGAGCAATTTCTTGAAGAAGGTCTCGTCGTCCTGCTATATGACTTGGATCACAAATAATTGGTAGCGCAGGGCAGGACGTTTTTAATTCAATGGCAAGTTCCCACATTGGTGCGTTGCGGTATTGTGTGTGCATTGTTGTATGAAAGCCGCGATGAATAGCGCCGAGTTTTTTTATTCCTGAACGATTCATTCGTTCGAGTGCTCCAATCCACAATGCTAAATCGGCATTGATAGGGTTTTTTACAAATACAGGGATATCAACACCTTTTAATGCATCTGCAATTTCCTGTACAGAAAAAGGATTCACGGTTGTTCGCGCACCAATCCACAAAACATCTACACCATACTTTAGTGCGAGTTCGACATGTTCTTTATTCGCAACTTCAACTGTAACAAGAAGTCCGGTTTCTTTTTGAACACGATTCAGCCACTTCAAGGCCTCTTCGCCTTTACCTTCAAAAGATCCGGGACGAGAACGAGGTTTCCAAACACCAGCACGGAATAACTTTACTTTTCCATTTGCAGCAATTCCCTTCGCTGTTTCCAATACTTGATCTTCTGTTTCAGCACCACATGGCCCAGCGATAATTAATTTTTGATTTTCCAGTTTGAACCAAGTGGCAAGCGGTAATAAATCGAGTTGTAGGGGAGCGTTCGACATTCAACAAATCAATTTTTATACGATTGCAGCAGCACTTTAATTTCAACCATCAAGCGATCAACTTCAGTGGCATCAGTTCCATTGTAAACACCTCTAATATGTCCTTCCTTGTCAATGAGTGCAAAATTTTGTGAATGAACAAAATCCTCTTTTCCCCCGTTGCCATTTGTGTCAGAAATTAAATAAGATTTTCTTGCGAGATAATAAAGTTGTGGTTTATCGCCAGTAACAAAATGCCATTGGCTTGCATCTGCATTGTAACGTTTTGCATACGCAGCTAAAACAGAAGAGGAATCTTTTTCTGGGTTTACCGTGTGGGAAATAAACTTCACTTCAGAATTCCCTTTAAATTTTTGATAAACACGCTGCATTTGAGAGTTCATAATAGGACAAATTCCTTCACAACTCGTAAAGAAAAAGTCAACTATTATTATTGAGTTAAAAAAATCTTTTCGACTAATAATTTTCCCTGTTTGATCAGTTAGTGAAAAGTCAAAAGTTAGATGTCGGTTTAGACTATCTACATTATTTTTTAATCCCTTTTCAATCGGTTGGAAATAGGGGAGCTCACGAACTTGTTGGCCCGTTTTAAAAATCCAGAAGGCGCCAACAAGCATACAACATGCGAGAATTGCTAAGATAATATTGATTTTCTTATTCTCCATTTTGTAAAGGTAGGCGGAATATAAAATTCAAGACGTAATCGTTTGCATAAATTGGCAGAAAATAAGCCATCTTTTCTTAATTACGAGGAGCTGGTTTTTTTTCAAATTCAGAATCCTTGTTTATTTTTGGTGTAGTTACAGGTTTTAGTTGAGCAGGAGCTGCTGGAGTATTGGGTGTTACAGCAGGCAATACTTTTCTTTCTATTGGAGTTCCAGAAATAAGAATGCCAGTTTTGTATTTAAGTTTTACGGTAGTTTTCCCGTCTTCCGTTATTTGCGTCCACACTCCTTCGCGTTTCCCTTTTATGTATTTTCCAGATTCATAGGTTTTCTCATTTTCATAGTTTGAAATCCAAAGACCTTCTTCTATACTATGAACATAAGTCCCTTTCGTTTTTATTTTTTCATTTTCATAATATTCAATGTAGCTTCCCTCCATCTCATTTTTTTCAAAAAACACTTCACTCGATTTTTTGCCATTTGAGTAGTAAGTGGTCATTTTCCCTTCAAGATCTCCATTTTTGTATATCGATTCGGTATTTAATTTGCCATCTGTAAAATACCATTTTGTGAGACCCTCTCGTACCCCATCTTTAAAGTATCCTTCTTCTTGAATTTTATTGTTGTTGGTGTAATATTTACGGAGGCCATTTAACTTTCCGTTTTTGTAAACATCTTCCGATTTCAATCTGCCACCGGTATAAAATGTTTTATAAACGCCATCTAGGGAATCTCCTTTATAATTTTCTTGTTTAAATATATAACCTGCACGATCAACGGCTAAGGAGACTCCATTTTTCTTGCCATCTCTATAGTTTTCAATGAACGTTACCATTGGACTCCCAAATATGTATGCCACCCATGTTCCTTCTCGTTTATCAGAAACATAATTCCCTTCCCAGGCGTATGTACCGTTTCGTTCCATCCAGAAACCTTGTTTTAGTTTATTGTTGTCAGTTACGTTTGTATCACCACCAGCAGCTGTAAAATTGGTGCCTGAGTTATTTAAATTATCTTTTGTCATTGACCGAGCGGATAGACTTGTGACGGCAATAAGGAATGTGAGGATAATTAATTGTTTCATAGTAAATAATAAATTGAATTTCGTAGAGGTTTTGAAGGCACTAAATTAATTGAATTGACAATAATTTAATAGTCCTTTATCATAAAAAAACTAAAATATAAAATTTAGCAAAGGGCAATAATCTATTTATGTTCTTGCGGAATCTATTGTAATTTATTTAAATCCATTTTTTTCTTCTAAAATAGACAAGTAGCGTCATCGTTAAAGCAATCATTACACCCCAAACAATTACATATCCGTAGGGGGAATATAATTCTGGCATATTGAAAGGAAGTATTTTACCTGCGGAGTTAACATTTTGAAAATTCATTCCATAAACACCAACTACAAACGTCAATGGTACAAAAATAGTTGTGATGATTGTAAGTGTTTTCATTACTTCGTTCATGCGGTTACTGACACTCGACATGTATAAATCCATCAATCCTGAAAGCAAGTCGCGATACGTTTCTGTTGTGTCAATAACCCTTACGGCATGGTCGTGCGCGTCTCTTAAATAAATGTTTGTGCTCTCTAAAATTAATTCAGATTCGCTTCGTTCTAAGTTGTTGATTAATTCCCTCATTGGCCAAATAGCTTTACGGAAATAAACCATTTGTCTTTTAATGTTATGAAGCTGGTGAAGTAATTTAGGATTTGAATTTTCAATAAGGTTGTCTTCCAATATTTCAATTTCATCGCCAATTTTTTCAAGAACATCAAAATATGAATCAACAACTGCATCTACTAAAGCATACATTAGGTAATCGGCGCCACATTTTCTAATTCTACCTTTTCCGAGTCGCAGCCGATTGCGAATAACATCAAAAACATCACCACCAACGGCTTCTTGAAAAGAAAGAACTGTTTGGTCACTCATTAAAATAATTGTAAGCTGTTCTATGACCAACGCATCATCGCTTTGTTTTTTAAGGGTTTGATCTTCAAAAATCATCTTCATCGTTGTAGCAAGATATTTTTCGAAGTCTTCAAACTTAGGCCGCTGGTTTGTATTAGAGATATCTTCAATCGTTAAAGGATGAATAGCAAACATTTTACAGATTTCCTCTACAATTTTTGTGTTGTGAACACCATCAATGTTGATCCATTTTACCAAACCCTTTTTAACGTGGGATAGACATTCATGGATATCCGTAAAATCTTCTTCAAAAAATTCTTTTTCATTATATTCAATGAAAGAAATGCGCACATCTTCTTTGGTTTCGCGGCCCAAGTACATTAATGTGCCTGGAGGAGCACCTGATTTGATGGACATGTGTTTCATAAATTCAATTTCTTATTTAGTGTTGACAAGGTAGGGAAATGTGTGCGTTTTGCTGCAAGAAATGGCTTATTCCCCCTGCTTGCCCTCTACGATTATTACGATTTCACCTTTTATTGCTTTGGCAGAAAAGTGAGTTATTGCTTCCTCTGCATTTCCTCTAAAAGTTTCCTCAAACATTTTCGTCAACTCTCGTGACACGGAAATTTTTCGTTCAGTGCCAAAATGTTCTTTGAATTCTTGTAGCGCTTTGATCAGTCTATGGGGTGACTCATAAAATATCATCGTTCGATTTTCATCGGAAAGACTTTTGAGTTTTGTCTGTCGACCCTTTTTGGGAGGCAAAAATCCTAAAAAAACAAATGCATCACAAGGCAGTCCAGATTGGACGAGAGCCGGCACAAATGCAGTTGCACCAGGCAAACACTCAATGTCAAGACCCATCTTCAAACATTCGCGTATTAATAAAAACCCTGGATCAGAAATTCCCGGTGTTCCCGCATCAGTAACCATGGCGATAGTCTGTCCAGCTGCAATTCGCTCTGCAATAAAAGTTACAGTCTTGTGTTCGTTGTGCTGGTGATGTGCCTGAACGGGTTTCTTTATTTCGTAGTGTTTAAGAAGCTTTGCAGTCACACGTGTATCTTCAGCAAGAATTAAGTCTGACTCTTTTAATATACGAATAGCTCGCAGGGTCACGTCTTCGAGATTTCCTATTGGAGTGGGGACAATATAAAGTTTGCTCATGTTTACTTATTGATTGTCAATTTTAGCTGTAAAATTTCTCAATAAATTAAATATTTCCTCAAATTTCACCAATGACAAAGTTTCTTTCCTGTCGCAAATATCGTGGTATGCCTTTATGCCACCAAGTGTATAAATATAAAAACTAGGGACTTTAGCTTCTGTAAAATAATAATGATCACTGATTGCCGCCTTTCCTCTTGGTTTTATTACGGAAAGATAATTATTTTCTGAATTTATTTCCTGCAATAATTTAAATTCTTTTTCAAAAAGAGTTGCGTTCACCACTGTAATCCCTTCGTCACCCGTTCCAAGAATATCCATATTGATTAAAAACTTAATTTTATTCATCTCAAAGAATGGATGAGATGCGTAGTACATAGAGCCCAATAGCCCAACTTCCTCCCCCCCAAAAGCCATAAAAACAACTGTACAATTTGGCTTGTGTTCTGGTAATGCATAATATTTTGCAAGACTTAATAACATTGCAATACCACTCGCATTGTCATTCGCACCAGGAAAATAAACAGATTTCCCCATATGTCCAAGGTGGTCGTAATGGGCTGTAAAAACGATAAAAGAGTCTGGATTATTTTTTCCAGTAACACAAGCAATTACATTTTGTGAAATGTGATTTTTTAAAAACTTCGATTCAATATTAATATCAATTTGATCAATGTTTCTAAATCTGTAATCAATCATAATAGTAGGAATGCTCGACTGTTTCATTGAAACGTCCCAAGTAGAAAGCTTAAGACACGCATCCGTTATTGTTACCGAATTTGCAGGAATTAATATTCCTTTTATGGCACGAGGATATTTAATAAAATTAGTGAGGTACGTCAATTCTTCTTTCGTTCTAACACCACCTGTGTCGACTAGAATAAATGATTTTTTAGATGACCCGTTTTTGAATAGACGAAGTTTTTCTTTATTATATACGACTGACGAATCCAATCGAATTACAAGAAATTTTCCTTTAATGCTTGGCGATTCACAGCCCACCAAAAAACTTTTCCCTGCTTGCCCAATTTCCCTTTTTTTATTTGACCAAACGAATGTCATTTCCATTTCCCCTGGAAATGTATTTACAGGAAAATTGAAATTTTGAAAATAGGAACTACTTTGATTTAATGAAATTAATTTTAATCCTTTGAATTGTTCTGAAATATAAGCCGCCGCAATTTTGTCGCCCCCTGCAACATACCCACGGCCGTGCATTGATGGGGAGGTAAGGGTATCAACAATTTTCTTAGCGTCTGCACGATTTTGTGAAAAAAGAGGGTTTATTGAAAATAAAATGCCGCAAAATAAATGACAATAAAATTTAGCTGCTGACATTTAGCTTATATAAAACGCCGATTAACGATTGAAAGAAATACTTGTACCGCTTCGCTTTCCCTATTCCATTTATTTTTTTCGCTAAAGTTAGCAACAACTTTTTTCGCGTCTTCTATTGTAGAGCAAGCACTGATTTGTGTAAGTGCTTTGTCATACTCATCTCCATCATTATTAAAAAGTCGCAGAAACATTAGTTTTTCATTAAGTCCGATAAACGATTTTAATTCTGGAAAGCTTTTAGGAGCAATTATTATGGTAGGAATTTCTTTCTCTGGTAGAATGGTTGGTATTTTAGGCAGCTCCACAGGTGCTTTCTCAAATTGGACAGCTGGCGTATAAATTAAGGGACTGGGCACAATAACAGGCTCTTTTTCCGGCATATTTTGTTCGTTTTCCGGATTTGCTTCAAGGTAAGAATAGATGCTTAGTTGATGCTGAAGGTCATTCAGTAGCTTCATCCAATGTTCCGTTTTAGCAACAGAAATAGGGTTTTCCTTACCGATAATATCTGATTCTGCCTTTAATAAATTAATCAGTGATGTGATTGCTTTTCGTGTTGCAACTTTGTTTTGGTTGTATGTGCTCATTACTGTGGAATAAAACAGCTTTTTAGTAACTTTGTTTCCGCTTTATTGTATGTCAAAGGTACATTTTTTAAGGTAGAGCTTATTTACTTTTACATTTATGTTTCTCGAAAACTCTTTTCATTCTCCTAGTCGTCGCGGTTCAATTGAAGTAGTTTGTGGGTCAATGTTTTCGGGGAAGACAGAAGAATTGATTAGAAGGTTAAGAAGGGCTAAAATAGCTAAGTTAAAAGTCGAAATATTTAAACCAGCTGTCGATACGCGTTATGATGTTGAAAAAGTTGTTTCCCATGACGCAACTGAAATTCATTCTACACCTGTTCCCAATTCTTCAAATATACTTTTGCTTGCTACTAATGTTGATGTAGTTGGAATTGACGAAGCACAGTTTTTCGATGTTGGTCTTGTTCATGTTTGTAATCAGCTTGCCGACCAGGGTGTACGAGTTATTGTTGCTGGTCTTGATATGGATTTTATGGGAAAACCATTCGGACCCATTCCTGCATTGTTAGCGGCTGCCGAATATGTAACCAAAGTGCATGCAATTTGTATGCGTTGTGGAAATCTAGCAAACCATTCTCATCGTATAACTGGAGGAAGCGAATTGGTTCAGTTAGGCGAGTTAGATAGCTATCAAGCACTTTGTAGAAATTGTTTTTACGATGCGATGAAAAAAGACAATCCAACATAGTGACCTACTCTTTAACTGATATAAGCCGAGTAATTTGTGCCACCCAAGCTGTCATTATAAATGATTGCGTTGTCAGTGGATTGCTTATTGATAGTCGAAATCTAACTCAAACAAATAACGTTTTATTTTTTGCAATTCGTGGAGCTCGTAACGATGCACACGATTTTATTTCGACTATATATTCGCGGGGCATAAGATCTTTTGTGGTGAATAGCTTGCCCAATAATTTTAAAGTTAATTTTCCAGAGGCGAATTTTATTGTTGTTCCGGATACCTTAAAGGCATTGCACCAACTTGCATCACACCATCGCCAACAATTTACTTGTCCTGTAATTGCTGTTACTGGGAGTAATGGTAAAACAATTGTTAAGGAGTGGCTTTGGCAATTACTACGCGATGATTTTTCGATTGTGCGTAGCCCGAAAAGTTACAATTCTCAAGTGGGTGTACCCCTTTCGGTTTGGATGATTGATAAGTCACATGAGCTTGCCATTTTCGAAGCAGGAATCTCACAGGTTGGAGAAATGGAGAAGTTGCAGGAAATCTTGAAACCATCCATCGCGATTCTTACAAACATCTTAACTGCGCATGATGAAAATTTTGAAAGCAGAGAGCAAAAAATTAAAGAGAAAATAAAATTACTAGAGGGTGCTCCAACAATTATTTGTTGTAAAGACGATGCCCTTGTTTTTGAAAAAGTTAAAGAAGTGTTGGGAGAGGGTAAGGTTTATTCTTGGTCTAGAAAAACGAGGGCCGATTTGCAAGTTGCACGCGTCACGAAAGAAAAAAATCAAACTATCATACAAGGGATTGCGAATAATCATTTTTCTGAAATTACAATTCCTTTTACAGACGATGCTTCAGTAGAAAACGCAATTCATTGTTGGGCAACTTTATTGTATTTAGAAATGAAGGAAGAGAACATTGCTGCTCGAATGTTACAACTGATTCCGGTAGCAATGCGTTTGGAATTAAAGGAGGGTGTAAATAATTGTTCTGTTATTAACGACAGCTATAACTCTGATTTAGGTTCACTCTCCGTAGCACTTGATTTTTTGAACCAGCAAAAACAATTCCCCAAAAGGACGCTAATACTTTCTGATATTTTACAAAGTGGAAAAGAAGAGAATCAATTGTATGCAGAAGTGGCGCTCTTGTTGAGAGGGAAAGGGATAAGCAGATTGATTGGTGTCGGCGAATCAATTTCTAGAGTTAGGGAATTGTTTGCTAATCTTGAAACGACTTTTTATAAAACCACATCTGAATTTCTTTCTAATTATCACACTGGACTTTTTCATAATGAGACTATTTTATTGAAAGGTGCCAGGTCATTTGAATTTGAAAAAATTAATAAAGTACTTCAACAGAAGGCGCATGAAACAGTTCTTGAAATCGACCTTAACGCTTTAATCCATAATCTTAATTTCATACAATCAAGATTGAACCCAGGGACGAAGTTGATGGTGATGGTCAAAGCGTTTTCTTATGGTAGTGGAAGTTTTGAAATTGCCAATGTTTTACAATTTCACAGAGTTGATTATTTGGCTGTTGCCTATGCGGATGAGGGCATTGAATTAAGAAAGGCGGGGATCACCGTTCCAATTATGGTGATGAATCCGGAGGAGCAGAGTTATGATGAAATGATTCGACATAATTTAGAGCCAGAATTATTTTCATTTAGAGTGCTCCAACTTTTTGATGAAGCCGCAAAGAAATTTCGCCTTCGCCACCCAAGTCAACTTCCAATACCAGTACATATAAAGTTTGATACAGGAATGCGTCGTCTTGGGTTTGATGAAAGTGAATTAAATGAACTTATTGTGCGATTAAAAAACAGTCCGGATATTGGTGTAATTTCTGTTTTTTCGCACCTTGCCGCTTGCGATGAAATGGAACACGATGAATTTACGCGCAAACAAATTCGTTTGTTTGTTGCAATGAGTGATGAGTTGCGAAAACATTTTCCGCATGCTATCGACCGGCATATTCTAAATTCTGCAGGCGTTCTCCGGTTTCCTGATGCTCAAATGGAAATGATTCGCTTGGGAATAGGATTGTATGGAATAGCTGCAAACGAGCAGGAACAAAAAAATTTCAAAAATGTTTCTACATTAAAAACTACTATTTCACAAATTAAGAATGTACCGCAAGGGGAATCGATTGGCTATGGTAGGAAAGGTATGGCAAACGAGAATACAAGGATTGCTACTGTTCCAATTGGTTATGCCGACGGATTGAACAGAAAATTAAGTAACGGGAAAGGCAAAATGTTTTTAAATGGCCAACCTGTTTACATTGTTGGAAATGTTTGCATGGACATGTGTATGTTAGATGTTACAAATATTGTTTGTTCAGAAGGTGATGAGGTAATTGTTTTTGGAGCTGATCATCCTGTAACTGATTTGGCAAAAGATATGGAGACTATTGCTTATGAGGTGCTCACCAACGTTTCTAGGAGAGTAAAGCGTGTCTATTTTCAAGAGTAATTTTTCTTGTTTAGAGCATTTTTATTTTTGTCATGTCGTGCCTGTAATTTTTTATAAAAACTTTTTTGCGAATGTGTAAAGCTGAAAGTTTTTATTTGCAATTTCGTTTTCAATCTCTCTTTGCAATTCAATCCGATTAATGTTTTTCATTCGCCCCCGCTGTATTAATCGCCATACTTTTTCAGCATAAAGGAATGCTTTTCTTGAATTCGTATTTTTTTCTTGTTGATGCTCCAAAATAACATTATACAATTCTTCAGCCCCTTCGTTTTTTGTTGCTACTGTTTTTATAATTTTTGGAATCCAAGTTGTGCCTTCCCGATGTTGAATTAAGCTCTGAATATTTTTAATAAATGTATTTGCACCTGGCCGATCCGATTTATTGATTACATATATATCTGCGATTTCCATTATACCGGATTTCAAGGCCTGAATTTCATCTCCCGATTCAGGAACCAAAACAAGAATGGTTGTGTCTGCAAGTCCTGCAATTTCAACTTCACTCTGCCCAACGCCAACTGTTTCGATTATGACCAAATCAAAACCTGCTGCACGCACAACATCACTAACCTCAATTGCTTTTGCTGATAAGCCACCCAAAGAACCACGTGTAGCAAGTGAGCGAATAAAAACATTGGGATTTGTGAAATGTTCCGACATGCGTAGTCGATCGCCCAATAAGGAACCAAAATTAAAAGGAGAGGTTGGGTCTACTGCGATGACCGCAATTTTTTTCCCTTCTGATGTAAGATGTGTGATGAGTGCAGAGATGAGCGTACTTTTCCCTGCTCCAGGTGGCCCTGTGATACCTATTATAGGAGCCGCATTTTCCAGGTCTAAAGAGGATAGTAATTCTGAAGCTCCTTCCAATTCATTTTCAACAATGGTAATGGCGCGCGCTAATGAGCGAGTATCGCCTTTGTGAATTTGTTGGAGTAAATCCTGAATCATTGTCATGAGTGGCAAAGTTAATTAAGGTAATTGGGGTAATTGATGTAATTAAGGAATTTTAAATAAGTGACCCTTCAATTTTGGAACAATAAACGCCCAATTACCTCAATTACCTATTTTTACACCGTCAATGGCAAATCCAGTAAATCTTTCCGTAGTAATTATCACGTTTAATGAAGAACGAAATATTGCTCGGTGTTTAGATGCTGTGTGGGGGATTGCAGATGATTTAGTTGTTGTGGATTCTTTTTCTACTGACAAAACGGAGTTGATTTGTAAAGAAAAAGGGGCGCGTTTTGTGCAACATAAGTTTGAAGGGCATATTGAACAAAAAAACTGGGCTATTACTCAAGCAAAATTCCCCTATGTATTTTCGCTAGATGCCGATGAAGCGCCTGATGTAAATTTAATTGCGGCAATTAAAGCTGTAAAATTAGATTGGAGAAATGACGGATACAAAATGAATCGACTCACAAATTATTGTGGAAAATGGATTCGTCATTGTGGTTGGTATCCAGATACAAAATTGCGATTGTGGGATAGTCGCAAAGGGCATTGGGGTGGAATTAATCCGCACGATAAATATGAATTGAATGAATCTGCGAAAATCGGATTTCTAAAAGGAGATATTTTACATTACAGTTATTATAGCATTGATGAACATTACAAACAGGCGGATAAATTTTCTTCAATAGCAGCGAAAGCACTTCTTGCACAAGGGAAAAAGTCAAGTATGCTACTTGCGGTGATGAAAGGGGCAGCAAAGTTTTTTAGAAATTACATAATAAAACTAGGATTCTTAGACGGTAAATACGGTTTTGTCATTTGTCGTATCTCAGCTTGGGAAACTTATCAAAAATATCATAAGCTGACCAAATTAATTAAGGAGCGGTAAGGATGGATAAGTTTTTCGAAAAATTCCCAGGCCTAAATAGTGTGCGCAATCTAGCTTTTATTTTTGCCAGTATAATTATATTAGCTACTATTCATCGATTGTGGTTGGGAGAACATACTTTTAATAATTTCTCCATTTTCAGGTTTTCTTTTTTCAACCTTATAAATGGAAATGACCTTTACGTTCTGCATCCCAACCAGTATAATGACTTGTATAAATACAGTCCAACATTTGCGCTGTTGATGGCTCCATTTTATTTTTTACCTTTTTATGTAGGCATATTTATCTGGAATTTACTTAACGCACTTTTTGTTTTTTGGGCAGTAAATCGATTGTCTATTTCTGAGAAAGCGAAGTCATTTATATTAATTTTTGTGGCCATTGAACTGTTGAGTTCTATTCAGAATGCACAGAGTAATGGAATTATGGCTGGCTTGGTCATTGGAGTATTTACGGCATTTGAAAGAAAGCAAATTGTTTTGGCAGCTTTGTTAATTTGTATTGGATTTTATTTGAAAATTTTTGCAGTAGTAGCAGGTATTTTATTTCTTTTTTATAAGGGAAAAACAAAATTTATTTTCTGTATTTTGTTTTGGGGACTTTTGTTTGGACTTTTGCCTATGTGTTTTGTTGGAGTAGATGGATTAGTACTTCAGTATAAAAGTTGGTTTAATATGCTTAGGAATGACCCTTCTCATGAATTAAACTATTCATTCATGACACTTACACAAAAATGGTTTCGTTTTAGCGCAGTAGACAGCTGGTATTTAATTCCAGGGGCTATTTTATTAATGCTTCCGCTGTTTAGAATACAACATTGGAAAAATTCGGCATTTCGACTTTTATATCTTTCACTTTTATTAGTATGGATTGTTATTTTTAATCATAAGGCGGAATCTCCAACTTATGTTATTGCTGTTTGTGGAGTAGCAATTAGTTTATTAATAATCCCCAATACCGGACTTAGAAAAACGTTGGCTTGGTTTGTATTTATTTTTACAATTCTTTCCCCCACCGATTTTTTTCCAGCATTTTTGCGAGAAAATATTTGGCAACCTTATTGTTTAAAGGCGCTCCCCTGTATTATGATATGGGCTTTGCTGACCTGTTTTCTGCTCTTTAAAAAAGAGTTTGAAATCAGGTATCTTGGTATTAAAGAGGAAATTAAACCTGAGTAATTTATTTTTACTCCTTGTCTAAATTAAAAGCGCTTCCCCTTGGCATCATATAGAGGAATAAGACATTGAAGAATATAAAAAAGCCGATCCCTTGGCTTGTCTCTAACGTATCGTCGTCGAGAAACGAGAGAAGGAATACAATAAAGAATGCGAGGTACAGGTAACTTCTCCATCGTTTCATGGAATGTGGAACAAACCAAATGGAAAAAATAAAATAAATTAATCCTGGAATTCCCAGACAAACCCCAATTGACAAAAATTGATTGTGTGCATGAAGCCACTGCCATTCTTTTTCAATACTACTTCCACTCATTTGATATTGGTTTTCAAAAGATTTCTGTTGTCCGCCCGTGCCAACTCCTATCCAGGGATTTTGTTTAATTATGTTTACTGCTGTTTTAGCAAGTTCTATTCGCATGGTAACCGAATTTCCACTCGGATTTGCGCCGTGACTATAATGGTAAAGCTCCCAGCATACTTGATACAATCTTCGTTCAACAGGACTACGAACAGAATCAAGCGCATTGGTTGCCCCACGCTCAACGGCCGCTATTTCTTTGTCACTTAGCTGTGCAATCGCATTTGCATCCTTTCTCCAATCTTTTGAAGCAAGGTAACGAAGAAGTGTAATTGATATCGGGTTTCCATTTGTATCTTTCCCTCTATCGAAAATAATTTTGCTTCTAGAATTCCAGGCGGAATCCAATTCGTTCCAACAATAATAGGTCATTACAGGATTTCCATTTTCAATCATGGCTGATTTAAAGTTATGGTCATACTTATGCCCGCGAAGAGTCAACGTATCGAGTTGTTCTGAATCAATTGGATGGAGTGTAAAAAAAGTACTGTACATACGGTTTACCGAAAGGACTCCCAAAACTCCAGCGATAGCAAAAAGTGAACAAAGCACGATAGAAAAAACTCTTTTCCGATAAATAAATGACATTGTGAGGAGTAGAATAAATCCACCGAAATAAAGGATTACTAAGCCGGTAAGCGACTGCATGTTTTGCAAAAACCAATTGAACCAAAAAACTAAAGCTAAGGAGAGAAATTTTAAAAAATAATTTTCTATTCGTACTGTCCAACGCAGCAGCAAAAACACACTCAGCGCAGTCATTAAGGAAAGTCTAATTAAGGGAACAAAAATAGATGCATCACGAATGTCAAGAATTGGTTTTATTGGAACATAAATTTTATATACAACAAGAGTCGTTACAATTGAACTGATAAAAACAGCGCCAACAAAAGTGAGGAGCAGGTATTCAAAAGCTTTTTTCTTTAATGGCAGCGATGTTCCGATTACCATTGGAATAAAAAACAAGGGTAATTTAATTTTCAAATCATTCCAACCCGCGCTATGGTCAGGTGTCCAAAGCAGGCCTACAAAATGAATAAGAAATAACCCCATTAATATCGCAATAGATGGCCTAGAAAGAAAAAGTCTATATTTAGATTTAAAATTTCCTTCTACAATCCAATTCGCGCTGATAATAAATAGTGAGCCACCTAAAAAGAATTTCCCCAGCGACATGGACGCAGCCATGAGGAATAATGCGAAAATAAAAATCCCGCGGTGATATTTTTCTCTAAGAGTCAAAATATTAATTTGATGGACAGTTCGAATGTACTAAAATAATCAAAGAGTAAACAGGAAAAACTTATAGTTATTGTGGTACTATTCTTTAACTCAAACCTTTAATGTTCAGGAGCTTCTTTCTGAAGCGGTCTCGAACTAGCAACAATTGTTGTTAATATACTTTTCCATTTTTTTGGTTCTTTGAGTAGGGTAGTGGCACTCTGAATAGTTGAGTCATCTTTGATTGTAGCCGCAGCTCTTCCTGCCTGGTAATAATACCTTGATGCAATTTCAGCTTCTAGTAATTCAGAAATTTCCGTTTTAAATTCTGCGAAGTCATCTGTTTTTCCGGACTGTAATTTTTTCAATAACAAATCAAATTCCGATTCTGTATTTGAAAAACTTTTGTTAGTTAAAGCATGTTTTTTATAATTAACAAGGTCTTTCTCTTCTTTCAACTGGTAGCTAAAGTCTTTTGTTTTCACCCAGCTAACAAACTCCTCATATTCACGGTCAGCTATTCTGAATGTTTCTGGTTTTTCAATTGACGGATGAAGCTGTGTGTATTTTGTTGCATAATAAAACAACAGTGATTTGGCCACAAGAGAATCTGTGATCACACTGAATTTTTTTTCTGCTGTTTGTATGTCTGGTATTACCCCAAGGCCATCCCAAACCGTTCGACCATTTTTTGTTTTGAATGGCGTAATCAAAGAATCTGCAAAGCGATCGAGTGTTCCATCAGCATTGCGATGTGAATAATCTATTGACTGCACACATCGTCCACTTGGTATATAGTACTTTGCGACGGTTACTTTGAAAAGTGCGCCATATGCAATAGGAAGCGTTTGTTGAACCAATCCTTTACCAAAGGAACGTTGTCCAATTACAACAGCTCGATCCAAATCTTGTAATGCGCCTGCAACAATTTCAGAGGCGGAAGCGCTCAATGAGTTTACGATTATCACAAGTGGAATTTCTGTGTCGACAGGAGTTTCCTCACTTTTATATTCTTTTTCCCAATCTTTTACTCGGCCGCGCATGGAAACAATGAGTTGCCCTTTATTTACAAATAGATTTACGATTCCAACTGCCTCGCGCAAAAGACCACCTGGATTGTCGCGTTCATCAATAATAATGGAAGTGGCTCCCTTTTCTTTCAGACTAATTAATGCAGCACGAACTTCTGCTGCAGTATTTTCCATGAAGCCAGTTAGCTTAATATACCCAATATGATTGTCCAGTATTGTGAAGTAAGGAACATTTTTCACCTTTACTTCGTCGCGCAAAATAATAAAATCGAGCGGCTTTAATTCTCCTTCACGTTGTACTTTTATTTTTACTGATGTATTAGGAAGTCCTTTTAATAATTTTCCCATTTCTGCGTACGTTTTGTTTTTGCAATTTTTTCCGTCTATCTCAAGGAAAATATCGCCAGCTTTTAATCCAGATTTTTGTGCCACAAACCCCTCATATGTTTCTGCAATTACAATGTAATCGCCAATTTGTTTTACCTGCGCACCAATGCCACCATATTCTCCAGATGTTTGATATTTGAAATCTTCCAACTCTTCAGCGGGAATGTAATTTGTGTAAGGATCTAGAGAAGCAAGCATTGCCTCGATTCCTATTTTCATTAATTCCCCCGGCTTGGGTTCATCGACATAGAGTTTGTTGAGTTGTTGAAATAAATTTCCGAAAACCTCCATGTTTTTAGAAATTTCAAATAAATGATCATCGTCTTGATAAGCAGCAAAACCAACGAAGCCTCCAACTGTTATTCCAATTATAATTCCAACACGCATTATCACCTTTCGGAATACAGGAAACGATTTTGTTGTTGATTCGGATTTTAGAATTTTATTTTTCATTTTCACTTTTTTTAATGCACAGGATCATGTCCATGGCCCCCCCATGGATTACAGCGTCCAATTCTTTTAAGTGCTAACCAAGCCCCTTTAATTGGGCCATATTTTTTTATCGCGAGAATGCCATATACAGAACAGCTTGGTGTATAGCGACACGAGGCGGGGAGATGTGGGGAAATTGCACGCTGGTAAAACTGGATTAAGCCTACCAACATTCTTGATGAAAGACGAGATAAAAAATTATTTTTTTGCACCACTTTGAATTGCATTGGAAGCTTTTATCAAATAGCGTAAAGTTAAAATTATTTTTGCGTCACTTTCGGCTAAATTTATTGGAAGCTTGTGCGTAAATATGAGCAGTACACGAAGCTGAACATTTCGCTTTAGTAAATCTTCGTACAAAAGACTTTTATTTCTTCTGTAGCTTTCTCGTAGAATACGTTTGATTTGATTTCTCGCGACTGCCGTTTTAAAAGTTCTTTTGGGAACAGCAAACGCAACTTGCGCAGGAAATAACAAAGGTGTTTGTGCAAACATCCATTTTACACGAAATGGAAATTGATAGAATTCTTCCCCATGTTTCATTAACACGTCGAACGTTTTTTTTCCTGATAGACGTTCTTGTTTTTGAAAAGTGTTTTTCATGGAGTTGTTTGAAGGTAAAAGAAAATAGGGACAATCTGTAAAATGATGTTCTAAGTTTTCCTTAAAATCTCAATTACTTTTTATTTGCTTTTTTAACGTACTCTTCTATAGCCATGGTCATAGAAGGTGTGCCTTGTTTAGGAGCATGAATATCTAATCGCAAGCCCGCCTCTTCAACTGCCTTTGCTGTTGCTGGTCCAAATGCTGCAATCCGTGTTTTATTTTGTTTGAACTTTGGGAAATTTTTAAATAAGGATGTGATGCCTGATGGGCTGAAGAAAACAATGATATCGTAGTATACTTCCGCAAGGTCACTTAAATCGCTACAAACAGTGCGATAGAGAATTGCCTTAGTGTAATTGATTTTAAATTTATCCAGAATTTCCGGAATGTCTTCCTTGTGTACATCGGTACATGGATATAAAAATTTATCGTCTTTGTGTTTGCGAATAATTTCTATTAAGTCATTTATGGTTGCCTTACCATGAAAAATTTTACGCTTTCGATACTGCACATATTTCTGTAAATAAAAAGCCGTTGATTCGGAAATACAAAAATATTTTAGGCTGTCTGGAACTGTAACACGCATTTCTGTACACATACGAAAAAAGTGGTCGACCGCGTTTCGACTTGTAAGGATAATGGCATTGTAGTCGTTAATATTTACACGCTGCTGACGAAAATCTTGCGATGCAACCCCTTCAACATGTATAAACTCTCTGAAGTCAATTTTGAGACTATGCTTTTTTGCAAGGTCAGCGTACGGCGATTTATCCGTCTCCGGTTTGGGTTGAGTAACAAGTATGCTTTTTACTTTCAGTTCCGTATTTTTCGCAGCAGCCATTTTTTTTCAATAGGTTATTAAAAACTATTTAATGATGTTAACGAAAACCTTTACAATCAAGATAAAGGGGATAATTTCAAGAGTGCAAAGGTAGAGAATTATATAGAAAAAGGGAATAGAAGATTTAGGGATTTCCAGTAGAAAAACCCTTAAAAGTCTATAAGTCAACATTAAAGCCCATAAAATACTTCCGGCCCAAATTAGGGTTTCGGGCGAAAATTGCCTGCCATAAGCTATAAGAAGGCAAATTGGGAACAAAATAAGACCTATCGCCTTATTGAATAATAGGATATTGTAAACGTATTCAGAAGCAGTTTCTTTAATTTGGAATATGCCCCCCAATATTTTTGTAGCAATAATTTTAACTAAATAAACTAGAAAGAGTATTCCTAATAGCAACGCGTAACCCCCAAACCCATGGTTTAAAATGCCAAAATGCAATGCTACTTGCCAACTAAAAAGTGCGCTAATCAACAAATAATTAAGCAGCAATAAAAGTGAAATACGACTTGTGATAGAATATTCCTCACGATAAATTATATTAACACTAGCGGCATTAATAAAACCATTAAATAATAATACAAATTTTCGGCGCTCAAATACATGCAGAATTACCAATAAGGTGAAGGAGGTAAACAAGACGATGGGGATCCACACATTTCCCTCCGCACTTGCAAGTGGCGCAGGATTAAAATGCTTTGGAAATAAAATCCCATGCAGTTCTCCTTCCGATATTTTTGTCTGCAATAAAATCCTAATAAAAACAAAAAGGTGCATGCAATAGAAATTGGCAACGCAAATTTAGTCAATGCTTCGTTCAAATTGAAACTCCTTTTGAACAGCATGATTTTTATTAGAAAAAGCTAAGTAGCTAATTGTTATTTGGCTTTGGCGGGCGCCAGATCGCTATGAATAGTGACATCAATCTTTTCAGCAATTTTTGCTCCTACGACAGAGGGAATTTCAATTTTATGATCAACAAGCATAATATTAAATTTGGAATCAAAAATAAGTGTTTCCCCTTTTATAATTATTGTTCCTGGAATACTACGCACCTGTACAACACCATGCATGGTAAGGTTTCCTGCTATTGTTATGTTGTGGGTTCCGTCTTTTGTATAATCGATCTGCTCATTTATTTTTCCTTTAAACTCAGCATATCGATTGGGATATGTAACATTCCCTGCCATGTCTTTAGGTCCAGCTAAATCAGTCTCCATATAATTTTCATTGAAGTGTTCTTGCATCAATGCGTTTGGAAATTTAAACTGTTTGATGGAAACCTTAGAAATTACATCTCCGGTTTTTGAATTGAGAATCATTATTGCTTCAGTAGCAACCGCAGAAATATCTTCTATTGGAGTGTAAGAATAAAAAGAAATTTTATTTTTAGCTCCTTTGTAAATTTGTGCATCCAAAGACATTATTCCTACTAAAAGGACTGCGTAAAGGGTGGTTGCTAATTTCATGTTTTGTAAATATAATTTATAGACGAGGTTTAATTGCAATTATCCTGCCATTTTTTAGATTTATGTTAGTTTAGATAGCAGGAATTCAATTCATCAAAATTAGCAATAAAAATTTGTATTTTTTATGACTATTTGTTACCAAAGCGGAGGTTTTCAGAGGTAATTAGACCTCGAACGAAAATGTTTTGACTATTTTTGCAGCGGCTTAAATAAAAGACTCTTAAATTTATAATATGGCAACCGATAATTTCCAAGCTCCCGATTATTATCAAATGGACGAATTGCTTACCGACGAGCATAAACTCGTTCGCGATACAGCGCGTGCATGGGTTAAAAAAGAAATTTCTCCTATCATTGAGGACTATGCCCAACGCGCAGCCTTCCCACAACAAATTATAAAAGGGCTAGGCGAAATAGGTGCTTTTGGATCATACATTCCAGCTGAATATGGAGGGCACGGTCTTGATCAAATTTCTTACGGATTAATCATGCAGGAATTGGAGCGTGGTGATTCAGGCGTGCGCTCTACAGCTTCCGTTCAAAGTTCTTTAGTGATGTATCCGATTTACACTTTCGGTACTGAGGAACAGAAAAGAAAATATCTTCCAAAATTAGGTACAGGTGAATTGATGGGGTGTTTTGGATTGACAGAACCTGATCATGGTTCAAATCCTTCCGGGATGATTACTAATTTCAAAGACAAGGGTGACCACTTTGTTTTGAACGGAGCGAAAATGTGGATTTCAAATTCTCCATTTGCAGATATCGCAGTAGTGTGGGCGAAAGATGAAGCAGGCGATATCCGTGGATTAATTGTTGAACGTGGAATGGCAGGATTTACAACTCCAGAAACACATGGTAAATGGAGTTTGCGTGCAAGCGCAACAGGCGAATTAGTTTTTGATAATGTAAAAGTTCCTAAAGAAAATTTATTTCCAACAGTAAAAGGTTTGAAAGGACCATTGAGTTGTTTGAACTCCGCACGTTTTGGAATTTCATGGGGAGCAATTGGTGCTGCGATGGATTGTTACGATACTGCTTTGCGTTATTCCAAAGAAAGAATTCAATTTGGAAAACCTATCGGTGGATTTCAATTGCAACAGAAAAAATTAGCTGAGATGATTACCGAAATCACAAAAGCACAATTGCTTTGCTGGAGATTAGGTGTTCTTAAAAATGAAAATCGCGCGACACCTGCACAGATTTCCATGGCAAAAAGAAATTCAGTTGACATGGCAATTAACATTGCAAGAGAAGCCCGTCAGATGTTAGGTGGAATGGGAATCACAGGAGAATATCCGATCATGCGACACATGATGAATTTGGAATCGGTGATTACATATGAAGGAACACACGATATTCATTTGCTGATAACCGGAATGGACGTGACCGGAATTAATGCAATAGGGTAGTGTGAGAGGAGATTTTTTAGACTCAAAATGTTCGTTGGATTAACAATGGCAGGAAATTCTCAGGAAATTATATCTATTATGAATTTCTAGAAGAAACCAATAATACCAAATATTGTATTAAACATTATTCTACATCGATGGATAATACCGGTCAGATTTTAGCAGTTGATGGAGGAATAAATAGTTTAAAATAAATTAACAAAATAGTTAAACAAAAAAATGCAAAAAGCCAATCTTATAAGCGTGTTAATGGCTGTTTACAATACAAATTTTGATATTGTAAAACGTGCTATTGATTCCGTTTTAAATCAAACATTTACAGATTTTGAATTAATTGTTATTGACGATGGAAGTAATAATGACATACAAAGCTTGCTGCTCAATTATGCTATACAACATGAAAATAAAATAAGATATCTACGTCACGCTAATTGCGGTCAATCGGCATCTATAAATTATGGTGTAAAAATTAGCAATGGCGAATACATTACCATAATTGATGCAGATGATGAGTATGCACCAAAGCATTTACAAAGCTGCCTAAATGAAATTAAGCATTTTGATTTAATTGCCTCTACTTCAAAAACTATTGTGGATAAAGAACAAGATTATTATGTGCCTGACAGAAACAATAACGCGGAGTTAATTCATGTTGATGATTGCATTCTATTTGCGACCTTGTTTGGAAAAATAAACGTTTTTGAAGATTTCCCCTTTCAACAAAAATATTCTGCAGATGCCAAGTTTTACGAATTAGCCTCAACAAAATATTTAGTTAATAAAGTCAACTTACGCACTTACATTTATTATAGAAATAATCCTAACAGTATTGTTTCTTTAATGAAAAAAAACGGCTAATATGATTTTGCAAAAACACATTACTATCAATGAAATACTGCAAATGGAGCAACGCCAGCGTGCTACATTTATTAACAGTTTAGGTGGCTTTAAAAGTGTTTGTTTGATAGGAACGATAGCTGAAATAGGTTTAACCAACTTAGCGGTATTTAGCTCTATTGTTCACTTAGGCGCTTCTCCACCGCTTATCGCTTTTATTGTAAGACCAGATTCTGTTGACCGGAATACATTAACCAATATTCTTGAAACAGGCTATTATACGATTAATCACCTCAATGAAACTATTTATGAAAAGGGACATCAAACATCAGCCAGATATGCAAAGGAGATTTCTGAATTTGATGCTGTAGGTTTAATCACTGATTATAAAGATGGTTTTTTAGCACCTTATGTAAAGGAGAGCATGATTCAATTGGGATTGCAATTCAAAGAGCGCATAGATATTACTATTAATGGTACTGTTTTAATTGTTGGGCAAATTCAACATCTTTATTTTCCTAAAAACTGTTTATGTGAAGATGGATTTTTAGATCTCGAAAAAGCAACTACCATTACCTGTTCTGGCCTTGATAGTTATCATAAAACACAACGTCTTGAACGTTTAAGTTATGCAAAACCGAATACACAAATTGAGCATGTCAAACTAAAGTATATTGAATAAAATTCCGATTAATATTGTTTGGTTTAAACGTGATTTACGGTTTACAGATCACGAGACCTTGTATTACTCGCAGCACTAAAAACACCTTCTTTTTTTAAGCCTCCCAATAGCAGCAATGCTCATGCAACAAGCACAGTGGGTTTAAATTAATCATAAAAAAAACAGGCTTCAATTACGAAGCCTGTTTTTTTTAATGATTTGGTAATTATTTATTTCTGAACAGAAATCTTTTTTGTCTGCTGCTCTCCGTTGGTTATGATGTGCATCAAATACATTCCAGATGATTGTGTGTCTAAACTGATTTGTTTTACAAATCCAGCGTTGACGTTGTTTTCAATTGAAGCGTACACAACACGACCTTGCATATCTGTAATTTTAATTGTCAAATCACCAACATTTGCATTTACACTAAGTGTGAAGCTGCCGTTGTTTGGATTTGGATAAACACTAACACCATTGGCAAGTGTGTTTTCTACAAATCCTACACAAGCATCAACCTGAATACTCACCGAAGCAGTACCACTACATCCGATTGAATCTGTGTAGTTGTAAGTTGCTACTTGAGCACCAAGGCCAGCTGTTGCAGGATCAAAGTTAGAACCTGTTACACCAGGACCAGTCCATGCGCCACCTGTTGGTGTGCCTGTCAAGGTTACACTTGCATCATCAACACATACAACAACACTTGATGCATTACCAGTAACGGATAGAAGTCCGTTAACAGTTAACATAATTGTGGTGGTATCCATGCAGCCATTTGAGTCTGTTCCTGTAACTAAATAAGGAATAGTAATGGTTGAAAACACTGCAACAAAAAATGGAACGCCATTCACAACGTTGTTATCCCAAACATATGTGTTTGCGCCACCGCCTGTAAGTGTTACGCTATCGCCTGAACAAACTACCGCTGATGAACTTGTAGCTGTTACTGTTGGAAGAGCATTCACCGTTACTGTTACCATTGCTGAATTAGAGCAACCATTTGAATCAGTTCCTGTAACCATATAGGTAGTAGTTGCTGTTGGTACAAAAGATACAGCATCCATCACGTTATTATTCCAAGTATAAGTAGATGCTCCACCACCGCTTAGTGTCAAGCTATCTCCAGCACAAACTGCCGCTGATGAACTTGTAGCTGTTACCGTTGGAAGTGCATTTACATTTACAGTAATCATAGCTGTATTAGTACAACCAAGTGAATCGGTTCCTGTTACCATATAGGTAGTTGATGCTGTTGGAACAAAAGAAACGGCATTCATTACGTTATTATCCCAAGTATAAGTAGATGCTCCACCACCGCTTAGTGTCAAGCTATCTCCAGCACAAACAGCTGCTGATGAACTTGTAGCTGTTACTGTTGGGAGTGCATTTACAGTTACTGTAACCATAGCTGTGTTAGAGCAACCAATAGAATCAGTTCCAGTAACCATGTAAGTAGTTGTAGCTGTTGGAATAAAATACACGCCATCCATCACGTTGTTGTCCCATGCGTACATATTT
>Ga0208975_1000197_pt1 | contig 32344 bp, 60 predicted proteins | sample GreLakmeER78MSRF_FD_187700 | JGI IMG/M metagenome (GOLD analysis project Ga0208975, IMG submission 187700) | Freshwater lentic microbial communities from great Laurentian Lakes, MI, USA - Great Lakes metaG ER78MSRF (SPAdes) | ecosystem: Environmental > Aquatic > Freshwater > Lake | place: Great...
AGTCGGCGCAACATGTCTTCCTTCATGGATGTCAATATTTTGATTTGATCTACTGTTAGTCTTGCCCTCTTAAGGAAGTCCATGATGTCATTTATACCAATCCCCATTTGATCCAATTGATCCAAATCGACCCCAACCGATTTACCCAACGACACAACACCCGCAGCAGCGGAAGCAGTAGCTATTTGATTCAGTAAATTACGAAGCTTGCCTTGCCACTCTTCTGTGAACAAGCCTTGGTTGGTAAACCCTTTTTCTTCATTTTCTAGGAATTGTCTGAAAGTAATCATAAGTTATTTATCAATGCAATCTTATATTTGTGAAGCCAACACCAAGGAAACTGTGAAGCATCCCCACAATAGCCGTGAATCTAACTGTGAAGCCAATATTAAGCCAACTGTGAAGCTTCTCCACAATAGCTGTGAACCTAACTGTGAAGCCAATATTAAGCCAACTGTGAAGCTTCTCCACAATAGCCTTGAACCTAACTGTGAAGCCAACACCAGGACAACTGTGAAGCATCTCCACAACAGCCGTGAAGCTAACTGTGAAGCATCTAAAAAAGTGTGAAGCAAATTCACACGCATGTTTATAAAAGTGTGAAGGAAGCCCCATATTAGCGTGAAGCAGATTTCGCTCTAAATGTGAAGATGATTCACGCTCGTTGTTGTGTGGCACATCTTACGAAATGTGGAAAACTATTCTCAATGCATCATTTGTTTCTGTGCAGCTACTGTGAAGCACTAAATGTGATAGCCAGCTTGACCTTGTGCAGCATCATAAGGAAGCGTTACAAGATCAAACTGTGAATATGCCAAAAGCTTGTGAAGCATGTTGCAACTAGCATTCGTGATGTGTGCCGGTTATTAGCCATTGTGTAAGGCATGTTTATACAAGTTATTAGCGTGATCTGTGAACTGTCTAAGAAGTTATTGTAAGTGCTGTGGGTTGCCAGAGGCGCATATGGGTTGTGTGGCTTATGTCTAAATCAGCTAATAGTGCCGAAAATTAGACATAGATTTAGACATAGATTGCGGTGCTTGTGAATTGCCTAGAGGTGCAAATGGGCGGATATAGGGTGTTCAGAGGTTGATTGTGGGTTTCCTAGAGGTGCAAATGGGTGTTCCAGAGGTGCTTGTGCATCCCAAAAAGTGTGAATCAATGGTCAATTGTGGGTCTGGCCATTGCAAATTCATGTATTTATCTTGTGTTTTTGTTATCGGAATCAAGTTTGTGTCATGTGAAGAACATTTGAAAAATAGATGTAGGTAGGTCAAGCCGCCCACCCATTGCCCCTCCCAGCGCCCTTCTGGGCCCAGGCGGCCACAAGAGGGGCAATTTTTTTTTGCAGACATTTCCCACCTGTGAAGTATTTGATTCAAGGGTGCCTTTTGGTTGTGGAAGGTTCTGCAAAAGGTTTTTGGTATGCATAGATAGGCGATATCAGAGGGGGTGATGTTGTGCAGACTGATTACAATCGCAGGATAGCAATTTCTCGTGTTTCGTTCGTTGCTTTGTTGCCCAGTAAAATTGACCAGGACTTTGTGGAAGTGGTTTCAACTGGTGCGCAGCTTCGAATTAACGACTTGAGGAATCCGATTAGTGCTGTTGTGCTTGAGAGGGGACTAAGAAGTGGCGTGTACAAGCGCATAGAGAGGGCCTATCCGAGGAGTTTCTTGGAAAGAACGACCAATTGGAGTGTGAACTACATTGATTCTTTGAGTGGGACGGCGGATGTGACGATCTTTGCGCCATCTGGTGAGCGTCATTTGGTGTGTAAGTTGGTTGTCAAGAAGACAGAGTCATAAATGTATACAAAAAAACTATTTAATATCACATTAGGGGGATGAATGTTGTGCAAAGACAAGTCTAAGGCGACATTGGCGGGCGTGTGTAGTGGTTTGGCGAAGCATTTTGGTTGTGATCCGTTCTGGATTCGTTTAATTTTCGTGATAGGGTTCCTTCATTTGGGTATTGGTGTGCTGTTGTACATAATTCTTGCCCTCTTGATGCCCACAGAATGCGATTAGAGGGACATTTTTGTGAAACCGAGTCAAAGGTCATTGAAAAACAAGTCTTGTGTAATGCGATTCCAGGGGGCTTGTATCGAATGTGGCTTGTGAAGGTCAAAAAATGTACAGTTGTCCAGTAATTTAAGGAAACATAACTGAAAGTTATCGGACATTGGTACTTTGGGTAAGAAAACTATACCATTTTTACTATACTTGTGTACATTACTTTTGTTTTCGTGTACTACATCTCAATTCCAGGCGTTCCAGTGTACTACATCTGTGATTTAGGCATTGAATTTTAATTCCAGTGTACTACATCTGCCTGGCTCTGTGTCTCAAGCGTTGCCAGTGTACTACATCTGTGGCCCAGTGTACTACATCTGTGGCCCAGTGTACTACATCTGTGGCCCAGGCGTTCCGGTGTGATGCATCTACCTGGATCCAGGCATTGCATCTCTGATTCTTTGGTGTACTTCTGTATACTCAACAATTTTTAAAATAATTCCTTATTATTGTGAAAACAATTCAAGTCAAGAACGAACAATTCATGGGTGATATTTTTGGGGAGCTTGCTGATACTCTTGTGTGTGGTAAGTAACTTTTAAAAAGGAGAATGAAAAGATGACTATTGACGATGCTATCGAAGAACTACAACATTTCAAAAAGATTGGCATTAAAAATCTGGTGATGTCTTGTTGGAGCGCAAGTTTGTTTAATGTCAAAGATGATGAAAAGTGGGCAAAGGTTTGTGAAGAAGCAGATTCCACATCTTCTATTTGGGATGGTCCATTTGATGCCATCGAGGAAATTGTGGATGAAAAATATGAGGGTGATAAAATCGGACGGCTAAGTTCATTTCAAGATTGAACGATGATATTTTTGGGGAGCTTGCTGATACTCTTGTGTAAGAACGAATGACCCGAAAACTAAGGAGGTTAACATGGGTGCTTATGTGTATAGACTTGAAGGAAAAAGCAAGTTTGATCTTGTGGATATAGATGGAAAAAAAGAGAAGGTGTTCCATCTTAAGTATTGGTGGAAGCCTGGTTCAGGCACTTGGTGGTGTGATGAGTTTGAGCCAAGAGACTACAGAGTTGTAACCAACAGACTAAAGAGGGAGTTTAAAGATGAGCCAGTTAGGTTCATCAGATTAGCTCATAGCTTAGGTATCTTTAAAGTCACTCACGACAATTTTACTGATGTGAGGGATGATCAGCTTGGATTTGGATGTTACCCTGAGGTTGAACACAATCGAATTTTACGGAGAGAATCAAAATGAGTCACACACCTGGACCATGGTCATCTGAAGGTTTTGATGTTGGTGACATGGCAGAGATGTTATATCTCACGCAAGACTCGGATCATTACAAGGATCCGATCAGGATTTGCCTTATTGCTGGTCACGAATGGAAAGTGCCGAAAGGCAAGAGGGATGAAAGGTGTTACCTTACAAAGTCGAGCATTGCAGATGCCAAGCTTATTGCAGCAGCACCAGAATTGTTGCAAGCTTTGGTTTTCTGCCTAGAGTTTCTTGAAGCTAATGATGATGGCGAGGATGATGTTGTCGAAAGAATTAAAGCAGCAAAAGCCGCTATCGCCAAAGCAATAACAAGAGAATGATATTTTTGGGGAACGAGCCAATACTGTGTTGTGTGGCAAGTAACTTTAACAAGGAGAATGGAAATGAAGGATAAGATTATGGAAAAGAAGATTATGAAGGAGGCAATTAAAATGGTTCATAGAAAAGTACCATTTCTCACACATGAGAAAATTGCAACTGGGAATTGTACTTCAGATTCAATTTCAAAATTAGAAAAGTATTTGCGACATTGTAATTCAATGACTGGAAATACACTTACAGTTGAAGAAGTTCGAGAGCTTGCAAAACTTGTTGTTGAAGCTTCAATGGAATTAAAAGCAGGAGAATGGAAATGAGTCACACACCTGGACCATGGTCTAACAACTTGGAACTGCCAAACGAAAACTACGAGCTAATTGACATATGCTTGAAATACCAGTCCCAGTCTTGGTGCTGGGAAGAGATACGAGACTATGGTGGCGTTAAACTTCGAGCAAACATCAAGCGCAATGCGTATGATGAACAATCTCACGCTAACATCGAGCAGTTTTCCGATCAAAAAGGTTGGCTCGTAATAGCCTCGCATCCGATCAAGAAATATTCAGTGAGCAAGATATCGTATGTCCACGAGATGACGGACGACAATCGAGACTTATTCAAGGATTGCGCCAACAAGCTTTTCAAAGTTGGCGAAGCATTTATCGGCTTCAACAAAAAAAGATAAAAGATTTGCCGGTGATATTTTTGGGGAACGAGCCAATACTGTGTTGTATGGCAAGTAAATTTAACAAGGAGACTGAGATGAAGAAGGCGAGAAAAGCACCATTCCTCACACATGAGGAAATTGTAACTGGGAATTGTACTTTGGATTCAATTCCAAAATTGAAAAAAGATTTGCAATGGTGTGGTTTCATGCTTGGAAATCAACTTACAGTTGAAGAAATTGGAGAGCTTGCAAAAATGATTGCTGAATCTGCAATGGAAATAAAAGCGGAATTAAAGGCAACAGGAGAATCGAAATGATTAAGATAAAGAACAAGCAAGGAAAAGTTATTCATACAGTCTTTGCCGACACTTTGGTGGGTGCGAATCTTACTAGATTGCAGCTTAAGGGTGCGAATTTTCGTAATGAGCATCTTTCTAGTGCGAATTTTAGGGGTTCAAATCTTAATGGTGCAGATTTTTATCATGCGGATCTTCGGAGTGCTAATTTTTTTAGTGCGAATCTTTCCGGTGCTGATCTTCGTAGTGCGGATCTTCGTGGTGCGGACATTGGGTGCATTAAAGTAAACGAAAAAACTAAATTTTAACAAGGAGAATCGAAATGATTAAGATAAAGAACGATGAAGGCAAAGTAATCCATACGGTAGATGCTGACACTTTGGAAGGAGCCAATCTTCGTGGTGTCGATCTATGTAATGCAAAGCTTACAAATGCGGATCTTAAGGGTGCGGATCTTCGTGGTGCAATTTTAGAAGAGGCTGATCTTTCCGGTTCTAATCTTCGTGGGGCGAATCTGCATGGTGCTTGTTTGCACGCTGCTGATTTAACAAGTGCCAATCTTACTGGCGCCAATCTTTCCGGTGCTGATATTGAGGCTGCCAATCTAACTGGTGCGGATCTTTCCAATACGAATCTTTCTGGTGTTTCCTTTGACAGTGCCAATCTGACTACCGTTAACCTGGAAGGTTCTAATATGATTGGCATTAGTATGCAACACGCTAATCTTTCCGGTGCTAATCTTCGTGGAGCGAATCTTGTTCGTTCTGGTCTTAGCGGTGCAGATCTATCTGATGCGGATCTTCGTAATGCGGATCTTCGTGGTGCGGATATTGTTTGCATTAAGGTGAACGAAAACACCAGATTCTAACAAGTATGATATTTTTGGGGAACGAGCCAATACTGTGTTGTGTGGCAAGTAACTTTAACAGGAGAATGAAAGATGAAGTTCAATAACAATAGTAATCAGAGCAATGCGGAAAAGTCTGGCGAATTTGAATCAAGCGGGTTTACAATTGAGGCTGGTCCTCAAGCGTTTCAGATTTTATCTGCATCGCTTTACAGCAACAAGGTTCAGAGTGTTATTCGTGAGTTGTCTACGAATGCGCTGGACGAACATACCAGTGCGGATGTAGAACAGCCTTTCGAGGTTCATCTTCCAACTGGGTTTGAACCGTGGTTTAGCATCCGTGATTTTGGCTCTGGTTTGAGCGAACATGATGCAACTACTCTTTACACTACATTCTTTAAATCGACCAAAAGAAACAGCAATGCGCAGATTGGTTGCTTAGGTCTTGGAAGCAAGTCTCCATTTGCTGTAACCGATAGTTTTACAATAGAGTCGATCCATGAGGGAACGAGGACTGTTTACACTTGTTACAAAGATGGTGGTCGTCCTTTCATATCAAAGATTCACAGCGAAGAAACGACTGAGAAGTCTGGTGTCATGATTAAGTTCTCAGTAGATAGCGATCACTGGGAATGGGAGAAGGAAGCAAAAAGGGTTTACCGATTCTTCATGAATAAGCCAAAGCTTTTCAACAGCAATGGACTTTTGGAGATTGACATTGAACTTCCCAAGGTTTTGATGCAAGGCGAAGGATGGTCCATACATGATCTTAATGGAAATTTTGCTGTCATGGGAAATGTGGCTTATCCAATAAGTTTCAGTTCGATCAATACTGATGATGATGAAGATTCATCCATAGTGCGTGATCTATCATCTGCCACTGGTCTTATATTCCGTTACCCAATTGGTAGTATCAATTTCCTTCCCAGTCGTGAGGGTTTGGAATACGACAGAACAACAAAGAGTGCAATCATATCGAGTGCCAAGTCAATGCGTGACGATATGATTTTCATGATGACTGATAGCGTTGAATCTCAGCCAAGTCTTTACAAGGCAAGAGTTGAGTATGTTACCTTGAAACAAAAGATTGGGAAGTTTTTCCCTAGTGTTAAAGATGCAAAGTTTTCCAGCAAGATAAATTCAACCATTCCAACATGGGGTGGCAAGCCGATATTTGACAAGTTGTCCATGAACAACACATTGATCAAAGTCGATCATCTTTCATTCGTACAAGGCAAGAAATCCGGCAGCGTTGCCATTACGAATGAATCCGAGTTTATGTTTCGTTATGATAACAATTCAAATGGTAATGATGACGATTCAAAAAAGAATCAAATCATATTTGTTTGCCCTAAGATCAAGGGTCACAGGGAGAGAGTTCGCAAGTACAGCAGCAATAGAGAATGTAGGTGTTTTTTGTTGACAAGTGAACAGGCCAGGGTTGTTGCTGATGCCATTGGTCACGAAGGCGATCCGATGGAGATATTTGCAGATGCTTCTAATCTTCCAGTCAGTAGAACAGCTACATTCAAGATTGTAGCTGCCGAAATTACTCCTACTGGTCTTGAGATTAAGGGTGCTGGCGTAATCAATGATGATGATGTCACATGGTACTGCATCCGCAATTCGAGTGCCAACAAAAATAGAATTCTTTACATTGTTGACAAAGACCAATTGCGAGAGATTGATTTAGACAATGCGATCATACAAGCCAACAAGATTGGCATGAAGTTACCAGATAAATGCGTGACTATGACCTACTACGAATACTGCAAGAAGAATGTTTCCAGCAATGGCAACATGATCAATATTGTCGATGAGATTATGAAAGGTCTTGCGAAGTATATCAATGACAATATGGGTAAGGCAATTTCCGAGTTTGGCAATCGTAATAAAATCTTCATCGACAAGGATGGTGAGAGCATTAACGATTGGTTGTTAGAAGCAAGGGATTTTGTTTCAGAGCGGCATCCGATTAAAAGTATGTTTCCCAATTTGAACAAGTTTCAAGATTGGTGGATTTTTGGAAAGAATGACAAGGTTCTTGAATCCATTTCCCAAATTATGGTTAACCACAAGAAGCATCTGAGAATGATTGTTGATGGCGAGGTAAAGAATTCTGAAATTACGATGTCCTCGTTGAACAATATGTTTCTTGATTTAACTGGTGGCATTGTAAAGACCAATGCTCATGAGATTTATGGCATGGTCGATATTAACATAAACGCATATGGCATTACGCAAGAGTTGTCATCTGTGAAGAAGTTAAAAGCCAAAAAAGCATTCGAGTTGATGGCGACAAACCCATTGATGCCAAAGATCGAGATGGATTGCAGCGGAGCAAAAGAATGGTCTATCTGTTTCAATGGAGACATCGAAGCAGAACTGGGCAATGCTGAATTAGCCGGATGATATTTTTGGGGTAGAAGTCAATATTGTTTATGTAAGGACAACATTTAAAAAGGAGATTACAATGATTGGATTCTTGGAAAAACGGGAAAAGATTTCAAAAGAAATGGCTGAGTTAAATTACGAGCTATACAAGAGCAACAAGTTTTTGATGCCGCTCGTTTTACTCTTCAAAGGACGCTTCATACACAATGGATATGTGTGGCAAGGTCGAGAAGCAATTCCCACTCCAAAGTGGCAGCGTGATGGCCTGGCGGTTGAATTCTTGAATAACTTCAGATTCATAGATGATGGAAGGGATACTCCATTTTTCAACTTTGCTCGGAAGTTCAACGATGACTTGGAAGTTTTCAAGAGCATCCCTTTTTTCAAGAACATTCCTTCACTGCGCAACTTGGTCAAAGATCCATCGGCTGTAAATTTTTATGACCTAATTGTATCGGATGGTTTGGCAAACAAGTTTAAGCAAATAGTTATGCCAGCAATTGATCCCAGAGAAGATTTTATTTTCGATTTATCAATGAATATTGATGGTAATGACATTGTTATTGAGAATTTAAATCTTTCTTCTGTTACAAATTTCGTAAGTTGTTTGTTGGAATCGGTTTACAACAAGTATGGCATAGTGTTAAAAGATTTTAAATTGTTTAATCGCAATGATAGTAATTCGATAGAAAGCTTTAGATGCTTTTTTTCGGCAACCGAGGACTTTGATTACACGATTCATGAAATTATGCCGCTACAAATGGTTGATCAGACCATTTGTGATTCGATAAACGATTTTCTAGAAATCAAAAGAACTGCAAATGGGCGTTGGTTTGATGGATTGATGATTAAACATAAACTCTTTCCAGAACAAGCACTTGCGTCATTTGAAATAACGACAAAATCAAATAACATAGAAAGTTTTATGATTTGATTTTACTTTGGATCTAGTGTTGGTAGTATGTTTCTAGAATGTTTGTTTTTTTACTTAAGGAGGATGTGTTATGAATTGGATTATTGATTCTAATGGTGTTGTGAATACTGTTGTTGGTGGCAAAACTTATTGCTTCAGCAAAAAGCAACCGAATTACAGTCGGATGCTACATTGCCTTCGCAATAACAATGTCGAGCATTTTGAGATGCTGTTTGAGATTGGGACCAGCGTTGAGGCATACTGTCATGGCGCTGTATCAGTCAGTAATGGCAAGTTGTTTTGGGATGGGAACCCAATGCCTTCCTTGTTCTCTGATCGCATCAACGATATGAGAACGCAAGGTTGCGACTTCAGCCCCATGATGAATTTCCTGGAGAATCTCTCAGAGAACCCCAGCGACAAGTCTATCGTGGAACTGTTTGACTTTATGCAGCACAAGGATCTGCCATTGACCCCAGATGGTAATTTCTTGGCCTACAAAGCTGTTCGCAGTGATTTCAAGGATAAGTACAGTGGCAAGTTCAATAACGGCGTTGGCAACATCCTTGAGGTCAGCAGATGTGATGTTAACGCAGATCGCAATACGCATTGCGGTAGCGGGCTTCATGTTGGTTCGATTGACTATGTTCTTGGATATGGTTCAAACTGCCGTAAAGATGATGATGGCAATGTCTTCACTCAAGAAGATGGCGATAAGATCATCGTATGCAAGGTGAACCCAAGGGATGTTGTCAGTGTTCCAACTGATGCACGATATCAGAAACTTCGCACTTGCCGTTACGAAGTTGTAAGCATACTTGACAAGGTTTTCAAACAAGCTGTTGTCGGGGTATCTTTACCAATCATGGCACAGAGAAAAACTGCATCACCAGAGCTAATCCGAAAGATTGGCAGAGTGAGCAAGATTCTTACTGATGCTGGCCTAGCTTCGGTGTAATCAATATTGGGGCTGTTATTTGGTTAACAGCCCCTTTTTTCAATCAATGACAAACTTGTTTACTTTAGGAGTTTTTATGACAAACAAGAAAGCAGTGTTGCAAGCTTTCAATCAGTTTGGAAGGTTGACGGATTATGACCTTGAGCAGATTTGCGGCATTGATGGTAATAGTATAAGACCTGCCAGGCAAGCACTTGAGCGTTCCGGTGCGATTGTGAGAACTGGGAACAGAATCATGCACCCTGGAAAAGTCAGTGGTTATAGAGAGTATGAGATTGTAAAGGAAAGAGAAGTTTCAATAGTCCGTATGCCATTGAACATTAGCAGCTTTCTTAAATTGGTAAACAATTTGAGAGCCGGTAAGTCGAACATTCAATTGACTGATGGCGTTGCCGTCATTGATGGAAGCATTGCCATCAAGATTATCAAGCCGCACAAGATTGAAATCGCAAATGAAAGCACTCCAGATTTTGATGTTCCCGCAAATCCAAAGCCGCTGGAGCCAAGGCAAATAGAACCAAAGAAGCTAGAGCAATCTCAGCTATTCAGTTACAGAGTTCTAAGACCAAATGCTAAGAAGCCATGTGTCACATCCAGGCACTACAAAGCTAGGGTGGCTGTTGGAATCCACAGCAAGGGCGATATCAAGACATTTAGAATTGAGAGTATACCAAAGATGAGTCAAGAAACCAAAGACGATCTAATGTCTATTGGCATTGATACCCTTGGTAAGCTTCTTGGTACAAGCATCCTTGGTGTCAGGAATAAGATTGTTGGCAAAGATGGTAAGGTGAACGAAAACTACATGAATGGATTGGTGGAGAACATTCGTTGTGCGCTAGATCCAATGGGATTTAAGTTTTCAAGACATCATCCATACAATGAAAATCCTGATGGAACTCCGAGGCGACAAGACCAAATATCTTAGAGGTATTTTTCAAAAAAGAGAGGCAGGATTTTTCCTGTCTCTCTTTTTTTTTACACCCAGTGTACTACATCTGCTTGGCCCAGGTGCCGCTGGACAAAATTATTTTTATTGTAAAAATAATCCAGGTTGAAACGAATAAGTTATGAATGATATTTTTGGGGATCAAGCCAATACTGTGGTGTTAGGATGAACTTTAACAAGGAGATAGAGATGAGTAAATGTAAAGAGGTTATTTCGGTTTGGCTGGATGAAGCAACTGATGAACATGTTTATGGTTTGATTAACGGTGACTTGAATTCAAATGATGTTGATGGTGTTTGGATTGTCAGTCGTGACAAGTTAACCAAAGAAGGAAAAATCAAAACAACTAAAACGCTTTCACACTTTAACGATTACGAAAATGCAGTTGAATTTGCAAAAAGTAAAGCACATGAGCTTGAGCTTTCAGTTTACGAAACCGAAAATACACCATTCGCAAGGAACGAACTGATTTACGGAGTGTATCATGCTGAGTGCGAAACCAAAAATTTCGCTTCGCAAACAAATACTTTTTTTGCAGAAAGTTTTTCGGATGCAAAAGATTTGGTCATCGAATGGGCAGAGAGTGGTTTGTGGAAAGATAATGATGATGATGTTTATGAAGATGCTTATTTTAACGATGGTGATGATGGTATTGATGTCACTGTGTCACTTAAAGGTCCAGATGGTAAAGATAGTTTTGTTGTAACCTTAGAAGAAAAAGGTGCGTAATGTTACAAGACATAGTTTTTGGATTTTGCGTAATATATCTCGCTGTTGTTTTGCCGATTACTTTTTGTGTTGCTTTTGTTTCGGTGGTTATAAGCATTTTCACTTTGTAGGGCATACCAATGAACCTGAAGAACTATAAGTTTATAAATTACAATGGTCATATTTATTCCATTTCTTTTCCAAAGTGGAAAAAACATTTAAAGTCTATCCTGGCTTATAAGCTTTCTTTGCTCAAGAAGAAGCCATTGCCAGAACCTCTGTTGTCTCCCAGTGACATTAAAATTGTGGCCTATGACATTTTTGAATTTGGCAAGTTAGACGCAGATGATTGCGTGGATATTACAAAAGAAGAACTAAGAAAAATAGAAAATGGCCAATGATATTTTTGGGGAACAAGCCAATACTGTGGTGTGTGGTAAGTAACTTTAAACAAGAGAATGAACATGATTGACTTCAGAAAATTGAATTACGAAATGATGCCTGTTGACCAAGGGCAAATAGTCGATGTGTCCTACGCAATGGAAGGGTATTACTTGTACCGTAAAGATCACGACAAGAACAACAACATCATCAGCTACAGCCAAGCGCTTATAGATCTGGAAACGGATAGTAGAATTCAGGTGAGGTTTGGGAGAGACCTGATGTCAACCCAAACCTCCATTGCATCTCAAATGATACTAGAATGCGCTGAATTTGAGAGGTATACCCCAGATGGTATGAAAATAGACAATCCGAATTATGAAGGTGATTGGGATGCTGATATTAGTTCGGAAGCTGCCGAAACGGTAGCGCATTGGATTTTACAACTGTATACAGATTCTAAGATTTCAAATCTAAAGGAATTCGAGCCGTGGAACAACCAGTTGCCGAAAATCCATGGGGAATGGCGATTGGTTTACATCTTGCCCTTTATACCAAGCAAGGAGGTTGGTTGTATCAAGGCGAAAAGGTCCTCTGTCAAGGATGGTTTGCAGCTATGACTATTTGGAATTGTGGCCTATGACATTTTTGAGTTTGGCAAGTTAGACGCAGATGATTGCGTTGATATTACAAAAGAAGAACTAAGAAAAATAGAAAATGGCCAATGATATTTTTGGGGATCAATCCAATACTGTGGTGTGTGGTAAGTAACTTTTAAAAAGGAGAATGAAAGATGGATCATACACCAGGACCTTGGCAGATGAAAAAGAATAAAAAGATGGCTCATACACCAGGACCTTGGCTAATACTTGAAGAGTTTGGCGACTCTTCAAAGCAAGATGAAGTCATCATAATGGGATGGGATGAAAAGGCTGGTGAATCTTTCGACATAGCCCATGCCATCATCGGTGAAGGCGTGGATGCACAAGCTAATGCCAATCTAATTGCAGCGGCACCAGAATTACTGGCAGCGTTAAATTCTTTAATCAAGAAGATTTCTGACAATTGCGACAACTACGAAGATGCTTCGTCTTATCGCCAGATTGAAGATGCAATTAAATGTGGTGAAGAGGCAATCGCTAGGGCAATGGGAGAATACAGAGATGAATGAGATTGAATGCGCCAGGGCGATTGGTTTACATCTTGGCATAAAGGGCAAGCAAGGAGGTTGGTTGTATCAAGGCGATAAGGTTCTCTGTCAAGGATGGTTTGCAGCTATGACTATTTGGAGAAGTAAGGGCTGGATCGTCAACAAGAAGGAACCAATGGTTGGTTGTCACATAAATTGGAGAAAAGTTCCGGCAATGGTCAACTCATTTTTTTAAAAAGGATATTATAACGATGAATAAGGCAATGGTACTTAAGTTCTTCTCTGCAAAAGACGAAGAGCAATGTAAAAGAAATGTATACAAGTATACAGAGTGTGGCGCCTGGATTGAATTCAAAAAAACAGGAATTGTTTTAGGTTCAATAGTAGAAGGCTCAGACGAAGGTACAAATAACTACGAGCTAAACTATAAGGATAAATTCACAGAAGAAGATATCCAGAAACATATTGACATCATTGAAGAAGAAGCAAATTCAATTTGGGAATGGGCAAACAAGGAAGACGAAAACGGAAAGACTAATGCAGAAATAGGTTTGGATTGGCCAATTTTATAAAAGAATAACCGGCAATGGTCAATGATATTTTTGGGGACCAAGCCAATACTGTGGTGTGTGGTAAGTAACTTTTAAAAAGGAGAATAAGATGGATGATAGCCAGAAGTCTTTTTTGAAAAATTTAGTTCACAAAGATGCAGTTCAATTTGCTATTGAAAGTGGAAATTTGCAATTGCTAAAATCTTTAATCGAAAAAGGCGCAGAGATACCTGATGATTCTGTTTCCAGTGCAGCAGCAGAAGGTCATCTCGACATTGTCAAATACTTGGTAGATGAAAAAGGTATTGGGGTGTCTCACTCTTTTTGGTATGCAGCACATAATGGTCATTTTCCTGTCATGGAATACTTATTTGATAAATGTGTGGCCATTGGTGACGATGCCGATGCCGTAAACTATACATTCGCTCGTGGTAATTCCAGTAGGCTTGAAGTAGTAAAATATTTGATCGAAAAAGGTGCAAAAATAGATCATGAGTCTGTTTCCTTTGCAATAGCCGATGGTGGTGTAATAAGTTTTGCTTCTGTAAAATACTTAATCGATGAAAAAGGTGCAAAGATATCTGATGATGCTGTGTACAATGCGGTGCTTAAAGGCTCTCTTCAAATTGTCAAATACTTAGTCGAAAAAGGTGCTGATGTAACTGAAGGCATTTTGGGAGCCGCAGCATATGAAGGTCATTTCGACATTGTCAAATACTTGGTGGATGAAAAAGGTTTAGGCGATTTAAGTAAGCACGACTATGATTTAAGCAATATGGGCGATGATGCTGCGGGAGGTGCAGCAGAAAATGGTCATCTTGAAATTTTAAAATACATAGTTGAAAAGTTTTCTGTTGTATGGGGTGATGGCGTTGAAAATTGGGAAGAAAATGGAGGTGAACCGCCAATGTGCCAGAGATTAGCATATCATCTTCCAAAGGCAGCAAGAAATGGTCATTTTGACATTGTTAAATACTTAATCGAAAAAGGAGCAGAGATAGATGATGAATCTGCTTCATGCGCAGCGGAAATAGTATCGTCTTACCATATGTCTTACCGCTACAGCATCTCGACATTGTCAAATATTGGTATTTCTATTGATGGCTATCTTAAAATTGTCAAACTTTTTGAGATTGTAAAATTTCTTGAAGAAGAAGGACTATCCAGATGCGAAGCTTTAGCTATTTACAACAAAATAGAAGCTGGAGAATTAAAGTTTCCTAAGTAAAAATTCAGGCTTGATCCCCAATGATATTTTTGGGGAACAAGCCAATACTGTGGTGTGTGGTAAGTAACTTTTAACAGGAAAGGAGTCCTGAGATGTTGATGTTAAGGGCCTTGTTGGCCGCAACAACAATCAATTCGATAATGTGGTATTTGTACAGCGAGCAGATTGGATTTTTTAACATATCCATTGCTTCCTGGTGTTTCATGGAATGGACTGCGGTATTCACTAAGTCACGCAAAAAAGATATTCTCGAATGGGTTCTTCCACCTCTTAACCAGCTTTGCTTGGTGGTTAGGGTGTTTGCAACTGAAATAAACAAAATGATTTAAGATTTACATTAACCTCAACTGGAGAACGAAATGGTAACGAAAATTGATGACGGTGATTACGAACTTACGGATGGTTGTGCGTGGCTAGAAGCAAAAGGGTTTGCAATTAGAATATACACAACTGATGAAGGTGTAGTTGTGGATATCTACAAAAAAGGAAACGAAGGCGATGCTGCTATTGCTAGTACCTATGCTTTTGATAACGAGTTAGATGTAGATCTTCCTGAGCCAGCCGATGATATTTTTGGGAACTAAGTCAATACTGTGTTGTAAGGGATGAAGATCACAATCTAATTTTTAGTTGTATCTGATTTCAAAAACAAAGGAGAAAGAACATGATTAAGTATCAGTTAGAGTTTGGAATTGGTAAGAGAAAGACATTTACCATAAATTTCTTAGCAAAGAGCCACGCAAGCGCAGCAAAAGAGTTTGATGAACCTAAAAAGATTGTAAAGGACATCGAGATGGTAATGGAGAGGGAAGACATAAGCACAGATAATGGCTGGCATAACTATCAGTCTTTAAACCTTACTTGTCTTGGTGGTGGACACCATAAGAATGATCCTTTATATGATCTAATAGATGGTTTTACAACTAAGATATTCAAAAAAGGTGAGTTTTATAAAAATGATTTTAGTGAGAAAGATATTGATGATCTAAGCGAATACTTCAATATGTGTTTGAAGCAAAGTTTGAATATAATTGGGAAATAGGCCAATATTGTTATAGAAAGGAATGGTGATTTATGAGCAGAGTAATAGAGAGTATTGCGTTGTACTTTAGGGAAGGAACGAGCGACAAGGTGTATAACTGCACCATCGAGGAGGCGGTTGGAGGTCATGTTGTAAACTTCTCCTATGGTAGGAGAGGCAATGCTCTCACAACAGGGAGCAAGACAAGTTCTCCAGTCCCATTGGCAAAGGCCAGGCAAACATTTGAGAAGCTGGTCAAAGAAAAGACCGGCAAGGGCTATAAGGTATGGGGCATATGCCCAGATGGCATACCAACAGTGGCACAGCCATTAAACTCCACATTGGAGCCGCCAATTACCCAGACCACAAGCAGATGTGTGCTTCTTAACCAGATTGATGCTGAAAAGAAGGAAGAACTCATCGAAGATTACGATTGGATAATGCAAGAGAAGATTGATGGTGTCCGTTTTATGCTGGAGCAAAAGGAAGGCGTTCTCCGTGGCTATAACCGAACCGGCAAAGAAGTTTCAGTGCCAAAGCAAATATCCAGCAGCTTAAAAGGTTTATCGTGCGACTTCTTGGTTGATGGCGAGTTGATTGGTGACAACTATCATGTATTCGACATAGTTTCCCTAGCAGGGGAAAGCTTGGAAAAAGAACCATTCATCAAGAGGTTCAAAGTCTTATTCGGTGAATTGTTTTGTTGGCCCAGAGTCACCAATATACATTTAGTCAAAACCGCCGATGGCAAGGAAGATAAGGAACTATTGTTCAAGAAAATAGTTGAATCCAAAGGCGAGGGTGTTGTATTCAAGAAGAAGTTGGCAAGCTATAGGGTTGGTCGTCCAGCAAGTGGCGGCGACTATCTCAAGTTTAAGTTTACAGCCGACTGCACTTGCTTAGTGGCCGAGATAAACGACAAGAGAAGTGTAAGGTTGTCCTTGCTTGATGGCAAGAATGTTGTCAATGCAGGCAATGTCACTATACCTCCAAACCACAAAGTGCCAGAGGTAGGGGCGACAGTTGATGTGCGCTACCTCTATGCCTTTAAAGAGTCTGGATGTTTGTTTCAGCCAGTATACATTGGAGAGCGTAACGACATAGATCGTGAATCATGTACCGTAACCCAATTGAAGTACAAACCTCAAGAAGATGACATTTAACAAACAAGAAAGGTCGAAAGAAATGAAACTTGAATCATCTACAAGCTTTGCAATACAAAGCTTATCCCAAGCGTATCTTGCACTCCATGTTCTTGGAGGGCGTGAGGATGTTAAGGTAATAAAGTCTATTGTACAAGAACAAGCTAGTACTGAACCAATGATTTATGACGATGGTACTTTGGGGAAGATCTTTGAATTGATTGCCGAAAGTATTGAGAATAGGTGTAAAATCTTGGATAGAAAAAAAGCAGAAATGAACTAATGAAAGAATTTAGTTTAATTGACATTGTTATCCCTGAAGAGATTTCCAAAGTTTTTATTTATGCATCCAGGTATTACAAGAAGTTCCCCAAGAATGGAAAGTATTCACTAGATCACATTGAGGAACTTATATCCAAGCATGGGTTTGCATCATGCCAGTATGCAAGGCTTGTTCTGGGTCATAGGTTCCATAAAGGCGAGGTCAGCATATCGAATTGCCCAGCGTCGTCATACACTTATAGCAAGTCTATATTTGGCGAGAGATGGCCTCCTGGTGAGGTGGCATTGATGCAATCACCGTTCTATGCTTGCCAATATGCCATATATGTCATAAAGAACAGATGGAAAGAAGCAGAGACTGTCATACTGAGTGATGAAAGCAGCCGTGAAATTTATATGTTGTTTTTGAAAGAGAATGGGATTTCAACGGAGGGATTATGACCCCAGAAGTAAAAGACAAAGATGGCAAGCCTGTTGTGCTTGTTAAGGTTAATGATTTGAAATACAAACATGGTGGCAAAATCTTTGTTGAGTCGCTACCTTGGTATTCAAATGGCAAGGATTGGTTTGTTGAGAAGTCGAGTGTGGAAGATTATGTTAAATTCAAATAGGCGTAAAGGAGACTGATATGATTATGGAAATACATCCTTATGAATACCATGGGATGCTTGTCTTTGATGATCCAACTGTTGGCCTGGAGAAAGAACCATTCGTCCAAGGCATACCGGAAATGTTGTACAAGCTATGTCAAAATGAAAATGTACAAAACCCAGAGAATGGTTTTAGGCTGAAGTTCAGCGAGTCCGCTTTTGATGGTCACCAGATGCAATTGAAGTGGCTACAAGAAGAAAATGGTGGCAACTGGTATGAGGCAGAAGGAATTAAGGGTTGGCTATGTCCAGCGCTTTACAAATACTTCAGTAAAGCCCCAAGCGTTTTGTACATCATGGCTGAGTCGAAGTGATTGGTTCGATGATATTTTTGGGAACCAAGCCAATATTGTGATGGGAGACAAATTATGCAGCGTAAAAAATACTTTTTTGGCGAATATGATGATTTGGATAGGCAAGAACCGACACATGAAGATAGACTTTGGGCGGTTGACAGAAACAACCCAAATTGCCCATTCTCTAGATTCGTTGGTAATGACAAAGCAATAAAGAAGCTACAAGCTGTGGCTTATGATGCTCTTGGACATTACAATCATCTCTGCCGAGAGATAAGTTTCAGCATTTTTGGCCCACCATCTAGCGGTAAAACAACGCTGGTGAAGATGTTTGCCAAATTGATTGAACTGCCTTTCGTAGAGTTCAGTCCAAAGATAAAGTCATGTGATGATATGCTCTCCGAGATGGAGCGTGTGTTGGCGATGGATGGTGTACCACTTATTGAGTTTCGTAGGAAGAACTACTTTGAATTGCCACCATGCGTGGTATTCATTGATGAGATTCATGCGGTTCCCGATAACATCATCCAGAGCCTTCTTAAAGCCACCGAATACAACGATGGTATGCTGATTACCGAGAAGGGCAAGACAGTCAATTGCCATGATGTCTGTTGGGTCATAGCGACAACAGATGAGGGTATGCTATTTGACGCTTTTAGGTCAAGGTTCAGCCCATTATTGCTGACTTATCTTGGCAATAAGGACATAGCAAAAATAGTCAATCTTGCTAATCCAGAGATTCCGGTCGATGCTTGTTCTCTAATCGCATTTTTCAATAGTAGAGTTCCCCGCAAGGCACTTGAATTTGCCAGATATGCGAAGATCGTCAAGAAGATGTGCAATACAGATGCTTGGGATGATGTCATCAAGCGTGTGGCATTGGATGAGGGTATTGATGAGTTTGGTATGCAGTCTATACATCGCAAGGTTATAGAGGCATTGGCTCAACATCCAGTTCCAGCCGGTAGGATGTCGATTGTGGTTGGGCGAAAGAAAGAAGAAGTAGAAAAATATGTTCTTCCGTGGCTCATGGCAGACACAGATGAAACAAAGCCATTTATCAAAGTTACTCACAAAGGATTTGAACTTACAGATTATGGTATTGAGCAATGTGCAATAAGAGGTATCATGGGTGATTCCTTAGTGAAGAGGATGTTGGCAAACCCACAGTTGATGAAACAAGATTGGGCAAAGAATATAAGATCTATTCTTGGATCAAATTGCGGGATTGCAGAGATGGAAAAATAGTGTTATAGTTTGCACTTTTAACCGCAGGAGGCTGGAATGTCTAGAGGTAATCGTCAAGTTAGGGCTTTTAATGTCATGGTGAAAATTGCAAAAAGGATGTCCCATCAACTGGGGAAAAACATCGACACATTTGAGATTGATTCCTTGTTAGAGATACGAGGAAATTACCAAGATGAAGTTGGTAGGGTTGATGATCTTATACGGCGTTTTGACCTTGTCAGCATCATAGCCTAATCTGGAGGCCAATCATGTTTTTGAACTTTCTCAATAACGAGGAATTTCACAAATTCTACAGTTATGTCAATGTAAGGTTGGCCAGTCTACTTATCCCTGTCATTAATGGCGAAGACTACAATGCCCTGGATGTTGCCAAGGAAATTGATAGGATCGTTTACAAGTATACAGGGAATGAAGACTTGATTGTTTACAATCAAGATGACAAGGAAAAGGTTATTTTTGTCGAGGACCAAGTTGACTTTTTTTACACTTACAAGGACAAGATAAAAGAACTTGTAATTGCCAATGACAAAAAAATTAACTTGTCAGAAATTGAAATCTTGGTTGGCCTATTTTCTCATGTAATATTTATGCACATCGTTGGGGTTGATCCTGAATTGTTTTTCAAATCAGTGACAAATCCACCAAAGGATTTTGTTGACGATTCTACAGATGAATGACATTTCAATCACTTTCTTTCTTGGATGATATTTCTGGGGAACATCCTAATATTACTTGTGTAAGGGTTGACTGTCAATCCTAAGAACACGAGGATAAAGAAATGGAAGATGAATATTTCGGTAGGGCAACCTATGGCGATTCCATGAGAGAATACGCTAGGAACGCTGGATCTGATAGACCAAAAGATGCTTGGATTTTAACTCCATGGGATACTTGGGAAAGAAACCCTTCTTATTCTGGGCCAGAAGCCCCACACCCAGAGTATCCAGATTTCGACTCTAAGGATAATGACAATGACCAATAATGACAATGAGAAATTCAACTTCATGGTCAATGAACGCAATGCCTCAGGATTCTTCATTAACTTTGACAATGGTTATTCCGTTTCAGTTCAATGGGGTCCTGGGTGCTATTGCAGTAATAATGATGCGCCCTACACATCCAAGAACCTTGGGAGTATGACAGCAGAAATTGCTGTTTTATACGATTCTAAGATTGTTGGCGATGTCATGCCATACCGCACATCCGAACAAGTGGCGACAACCATATATAATGTGTCACAGCGAAGGAGGCCTTATGAGGGAGAAGATAGAAAAGAGTTTGAAGAAAGCCAAGAATCGGCTTGATTCTTGGTTCAAAGATGGCGACTGTGACGATCAAGCCACAGAAGATTGGCTTATGGGAGTCATACATGGCCTCGAAGTAGCATTGCTGGCAACTAAGGGGGAAAATGATTGAGTTTTTCTTGGTGTTTACCATGATTAACACGGTCTTTATGATAGCATCAGCATTTTTGTTTGTGTATATCATGGAGATAAAAGATTAGAGTGATATTTTTGGGTAAGAAGCTAATATTGACTTTAGAGTTAAGGTAACAACAAACTAAGGAGATAGCCATGACAGCGATAAAAGAAAAACCAGTATCTGAAAAGGTGTCGAAGCCTACTGACCAACAGATTCTTGGGCTTTTGTATACTCAAGTTGTAAAACCCAATGATGTAATCAAAGAAGTTGTGGTCAATATCTATGAAAATAAATATAGGATCAACATATGGACTGAGGTTTACCATGCCTTCATACCGAATGCTGGTAAGATATCCCAGAGTTACTTCTGCGTGTTTGATAAAGAAGGTCTGACAATAAGGAGTTAAGTGATGAAAATGTATCATGTAACTTGGGCAATTGAGGTAGACGCCGACAATGTCACCGATGCTGCCATGCAAGCTCGCATGACATTGCTTAATCCTCATTGTGAGGCATTGAATTTCAAGGTTTTCAATTATGACGAGTATGCCGCCAAAGGTGTGTCCAAGGCAAAGTCCAAGAATATAGATTTATCAGATATAGACTTTTGCAAACATCTATGGCGGCACGAATAAATCCATGTTAAACTAATATAGCCTCATATGAAAGAGGCTATATTTTTCTAGAAAGGAAGGCCAATGAAAAGTCTTATTGTAGTACTGGGATTGCTGATTCCAGGCGTTTCCTTTGGTGGAGACGGAATTGTCAGCAGAATAGTCAACGGAACCAGCAACCAAGTTTGCACCAGTTTTGTTGACGAGGTTAGAATCGAGAAGAGGCCGGTATGTGTGTGTGTCAATGGCTGCCTAAGAACAGGATGCCAAGATGTCGCTGTAACATATCGCAAGAAGATCTGGATTGAAAAAGTCCCGACTATTGAGTGTGTGGCCAAGACCTTGACCGTGACCGAGTGTCAATGCATCAATGGGTGCTTAACTCCAGTCAGCAGGCAAGTGGTGGTTAACCAGCCAGTAGTAACAGGTTATACGGACAAGATCATCCGTTGCGGCATTCCGCATAAAGTATGCGAACAGTCCGTAACAAAGTCTTTCGAACCGCCGATTGCCAATTAGGCGGCTCGGAGAAGGAAGGGCGGGGCCACCCGCCCTTTTTTTACGCACATAGGATTGATTATATGCAAATACAAGACAAAATAATGTTGATCTTATTCATGTACATTATTTTTATGATTATATTAGATTTGTTATTGACAAAAAATGGCTCATCAGTATGATTGCTTGAAATTTGGCGTTGCTTGGAGGTTTCGCCAACAAAGGTACTTACTATCAAAGGAGTGATCTGTGCGCAAGATATTATACATTCATTCGGACGCAACTAAGAACCTGACGAAACACAATATATTCACTGCGAATAATCAGCTTGATGCCTATGGTTTATTGTTGGACATCCTGGAAAATGAAGTCGATGAGGGCGATAAGGCATTCACCGACAAAGAGATTAAAAGATTCTTTTCTGAAGACATTGCTGATCTCAAGGGCGAAAGCTTGTCGATCATTGACTGGAATGGTCGTGGTTGCCCAGTCGAACATGCTAACAAACATTTTAAAGAAACAGTATTTACAAAAAAGTAATCTGTAGTAGTCTGTAAGCAGAATCCCGCAGTTAACACATTTATTTTTGGGCGACTTATTTGTGATAGCTGTGGGGTTTTTTATTTCACATCGAACATAAATACAGCATGGAATCATTAGCTGTTTTGGTTATGATCATTTTCTTTTCACTGTTAGCCTGTGGTCCAATGGTGTGGGCGATATCACTATTTGTCCCAGTGTGGCTTGGAAAGTTTCTAGCTGGCCTGGTATTGGTGTTTGGTATCTGGTGGTTAAGCTTGCCAATAGGCCCAGCCAGGTTATTCAGCGTGCCGACACTTATCATTTGTATTCGTGTACTTCAAAAGTAGTTAAACCTTAAAGATAGACTTAAGCCATTCCCAGAATGTGCGTTTGGGCATGTCGTCTTGCTTCTCGGCAGATGTAGTACACTGGACTGGTACTGGTATTGGTATAAAAGATTCCTCAATTGGTTTGCCTAGGTTCTTTTCTTTTTCCCAAAACTCACAATGCAACTTTTCGTTGTTTTTCCTACTGGCAATCTTATCGTCCTTTTTTTTCTTTTCTTTACGAATCTTGCTAACCAATTCTTGTTTATTCTTATCCAGAGGTTGTTTTTTTTCTGGTCGTGTATACTTTTTCTTTTTCATGTTTGAATCTCCTGGTGGTTTTTTTCACCAATTATCTATGGCAAAAAGCAAAAAAAAATATAAACATTTGATTTACAAATTGTAAAGATGAGTAAGATGAGTATATGGGGTTGAAATCGATATGTTAACTAGAAAGGAACCATCGTGCGTAATAAAGTCGGAAGGCCTAAGGGCCAGTCTATATTTCTGAAGGGCAAGATAAATCGTATCATTGTCTCTTTGATCCGCACTTGCGGAGGACTAACGGCTTGCCGTGACAAGATGTTAATTGAGGGCGTACAGCTTACCCCAGGTAAGCCCAAGGAAAGACTTATGGTAAGTATGCCAACCCTCGTTAAAGTTGCCCAACAAGCGAAAATCAAGCTTCGCCCTGGGCGTAAAGTTTCCGTAGCAATTTAACTTTCCATAAGGCGCTGGTATTCATCAGAAAGCTCTTGGAGCCGCCCAATGATTTCAACGCCACTGATGCCTAATTCTTTTAAGCGTTTCTTGAGGTATTCCTCCCTTGTCAGTTCGCCTTCCATGAGGAACCTGTCTCCCTTCCCAGATCGCAGTTCTACGATTGGGATATTGGTTCCATCTTGGCTGACCATGTGTTTGCGATAGATCGATACACTAGCCGACCCTTCACTGGCATTTAGGTGTACCATGTCGCCGCCACCATCCAACACGGCTGTTAGTACCGCCATATCTTCATCATTGCCAGCTTTCATAAGCTTGTTCATCAGTTCCATTGGAATGATGTACACTCTCCCATTCTGGCAATCCAATGTTGCTTCTAAATCTTGTCTTATCATTTGCAGTTCTCCTTTAATGACACTATTAGGTTGTATCCCAAAAATATCATCGACATAATTGGTGTTACTTTCTTATTCGTTACAAGTAAGGTAAAAATTCAAAACAATAAAAAGATTTTTTACTTTTTTCGTAAACAACTGATATCAAAGGACTTATGTCCGATGATATTTTTGGGATGTAAACCAATATTGTTTATGTAAGGATGAACTCTTCGTCCTAATTTTAAAAGGGGATTAAAATGGATGAGCATTTGGAAATGGAATACGAAGATAGAAACGGTGATTGCGATGACGAATTCAATGAAGACTTTTTTGATGATGAAGACTTCTTTGATGATGACTATGATGGTGATGGCTTTCCAATGATTAGGGCGGCGTAGCCAAATTGTTGGCAGTAAACATATATAAGTTCAATAAACAAGGGAGAACGATATGAAGAATTTTAACGAATGGCTTTCTGAAAAAGTGAGCAATAGGTCAACAGGCGAATTCCACTACGATCTGGATGAGAAATTGGTCAACGGCAAATATTACAGCGGCGAAATAGTCGTCAACTTACCGCATCAAGGCAGTGCAAACGACATGGACTATGCGTTTAAGTTGGTTGGGTTTAACAACCTTGTTGTCTCTGATGAAGATGGCAACACCAGTCCAGTTGAGGACACAGCCACACAACAAATGGTTTTTAATGCCATGAAGGATGACGATCATTTCAATAATAAGTCACAAGAAGTCTTTGCTGACATACATGGTCAAAATACAGAGGTTGACCCCGAAACCGGATTCACCCACTAAAAATAAATGAATTCATGAACCCAGGCTGAAAGGCTTGGGTTTTTTCGTTTGTCCCGCCCAGTGTACTACATCTCAATCCAATTCGACTATCAAGCTCATATATAAGTCATGGAATTCAAGAAGTTTATCAAGGCATCAGCGCTCAAAGACAAGATCAAGTTTGTCAAGCGGATGCTCATGCAGATTTTCAGTAAAGAAGGAGCAATAAGCGAAGGCAAAGCTGCCAAGGAAGACACTCTTGTGTTTTGGAATGATAAGAAATTCATTTCTTGGCTTAAGAGCTTAGGCGTTGATGCCACCCAGGGAAAGACTCCAGAGTACAAGGATGGTGGTGTTGGCAGGGCATATCTTACAAACAATTTCGCCGTCAAGTTCACCGACAATTCAGTTGAGGCCAATGTGGCAAATATGTTGGTTGACAACAAGGATGCTCCAGCGAAAGTTTATGGGGTCTACAAAATACCAAAAAGCCATGTCTATGCCATAGTCAGCGATAAGTATGATATGGATTTTCCCGACACCCTTGGCCATGCCAGTGACCTTCTTATGGCCTATGTGGACGAAGTTGGCTTGGATGATTATCCAGATTCAGATGCTGAAAGAATGGAGATAGCCAAGAAGGTGGTTAAGAGCCAGAATGAGATGCCATTCTTGGTTCCATTTGTCAAGGAAGTGATCGAATCTCTATTCAAGCTTTATAAGTCAACTGGGTTCTTCCATGATGATGCCATGCCACAAAATTTGGGCATGTCTCAAACTGGTGACATTATGGTTGCAGACTTGGGACCTAATCAGCCTGGTGGTTTTGACCCCAAGAAAAAATTAGCAGACATTGCAGCCAAGAGAGAGAAGCTTGGCTTGGGTAAGAAAGAGTTTATCTAAATCAATTTGCCTGTATTCTTGCTGTAAAGCCACTTACCACTATCTGAACAGAAGTTTCCACCATTGCGCACCTTAAAGACCATTACATCTTCTGGGATGTGCGTAATCACTTCATCCATGTCATCAAAGAAGAACTTGATGTTTTTCTCACGGATAACATCCGCTTTCTCTTTGAAGCTATTGACTAGGATGACCTCGTCGAATTTAACTCCAAACTTTTTAACATCATTCTCTGCTATCTCTTTGTTGTCACGGTAGGTGATTATGTACACCTTGCCATCCCACTTAGAGGTTAGCGCACGAAAGAATTCTGGGGCATCGGTTATAGTACCATCTAAGTCAATTCCAATGTTCATCTTAACTCCACAGTCAAATATTGATTTTAAAATTTCTGTCATCTCACGGATGTGTTCTTTTTTAATTTTCATCAATTAGTCTAGCGCACATTATATGCTCTCCTTATTTTCTGAAAGCCAAACCACCGGCTCCCCTTGGTCATGGGCTTGATCTTGGATATCATCAATCATGCTGATGATACCCTCGATTTTGTTCCGTTCTTTGGGGTTTTTAAAATGCAATTTAATCAAACATAGTTTTTGCTGGGCCAACAAAGACCAGTCAATGTCAATGTCAAATTTAGACACAATGTTCATCCTTCGTGTAATGGTTGTTCAAATGAATACTTACTCATCTTCATCGTCTTCATCATCTTCTGCTTTGAAATCAATTCCTGTTGTTTCTTCGCCATCGACTCTTTCCATGCACCAAGATGAAGTAGATGCCTTCATGTTTTCTAGGTCATAGGTTACATCATCACCATACTCAGTACCATCACCAGCACCTGAGTAGTTGTAAGCATCGTCTGCCCATTTTTGTATCTCCATCTCTAGGCCATAAATTCCTTCTTTTCTCTCAGCGGGTTTGAGTTGTTTTTGGTCTTTTTTTTCTACTATGAAAACATCTAAGTACCCCTCATCATTCCCGCCTCTGAAATTAAGCGTGATTGATTTCACGCCTAGTTCAACGGCTCTGTTGAAAATAGCTTTTGGTAAATTGATAGGACTTAATTCAGACGACATAGACTTCTCCTTTGTGAAATTTTAGGATGAAACATTCACCCTTACATAAGTAATATTGACAAGCACCCCAAAAATATCATTCGCCAACTTTCATTTCAACTTCAATTCTCTTTTTGGCAACACGGAGCATCCAGCCCTCCGGGTTTTTGCCAAGGTTTCCAAGCCAGTCTTGAACTGTGGGTATGAAGCCACAATCTTCCTCCACATGCTGTTCAGCAATGAATTTGACTGGGACTTTTTTATTGTCGCTGTTCAGCATCGTGTGACCGAATTTTTGAATCGCCCACTCCACACCAGCGGAATGATGCCTCAAGGCTCTGTGCGTCCAATTTCCTGTGAAGCTTTTGGTTTCATCAAACCAATTGTGAACTTCAATATAGTCTTCGGCTGTGCCACCAAACCTTTTGGCGCTGCTAATTGCGTGATGATATGGCGTCATGTTTGCTCCTTTGTTTGTTTGATCTATCAACAATATTGGCTTCCATCCCAAAAATATCATCTGTGCAGCGCTTGTGCAGCACTTGGCCGGTAGTGGTGTGTCACTTCCAAGTAAAACTTGTGCGACAACTAACGATGCCGTGAGACTTCCAGGTGAAACTTGTGCATCGCTTGGTCAGATACTGTGAAGTATTTTTACTCGTTCTTAAGCTTCCAAATATCGCCAACCAGTTTTTTTGCAATGTTCACCTGGGCTTGCAACGATTGATCCGAAATTGATTTGGCATTGGATACAGCATTAGAAAGAATCTCTAATTGTTCAAGCAACTCTGGGGATGCTGTTAGCAATTGTTTAATGTAGGGGCTGGTTGACTCAGGAATCCAAGCCAGTGCGCTCTCATAAGCCTGCTTCTCGCAATCATTGCACATATTACACTTACAATCAGTCACCTTCCAGCAAATGGAATTGACAACGATTTCCCAATCGGGTGTGAGGTATATGGTTGTTGCGTTACCTGAAGAAAACTTTCTTTCATCATTGTTCCTTTTGACATCAGTTTGGGGCCAGTGCTTTTCAGCTACAGTCTCTTCCCAACAAAATGCCCCGCATTCGGTGCATTCTCCAGAAGGAAATATGTCGCCTGGAGCCATTCTCATGCGAATGTCTTGAGCATCGTTCATTTCCCCTTCTTTCCAACCGCAATTATCACAATAGTGTTTCATGTGTATCTCCTAATGTTTTGTTCAGCCTTATACCGCAATATTGGCTTGATCCCCAAAAATATCATGTTAATCAAACCAGCAGTAAAGTTGTGTGCCTACGCTTCCTTTTAACTCATCGGCTCTTTTGAAGAACCTTTTGAAGCTGGTCCATTCTTCTTCTGTGCAGTTCCTAGAAAGCTCTACACCTTCAATGCTTATTCGATAATCACTCCTTGACAAGTCCACTGCATAGCCATGAACTGTGAAGTCTGGATTTTGTTTAACAAACGAATAGATGTCGCCAACACTTGGAGCCAGGTTTTGTTTTTCATGGCTATCTACAAAGTTGTTGCCGAAAAGATCGTCAAGCTGTGAGAGCTTAATGCCCTTGAATGGTGCGATGTCACCATCATAATCAGATTTTGTGATGCCCAGTATGGCATCACGAAGCTTTTGGTCGGTATTGAGTTTTTTCATTGTTTTCATGGTATTCTCCTTAAAGGTTTGCTGCATCTTCAATGTTTTCATTGGCAATAGCTACAAGATCAGCACCATGCTTCTTGCGTAGCTCTTGCCCAATTTGTGGTGTGTATACGACCTTGTAGATCGTCCATTCGGCAAATTTATGGTCGGCAAGCTTGACAAGAGTCTTGGTCTTTGTCATCCGCTTGAGTTTCTGGATGTGTTCATGCTTTTCCAATAGATTACCTACGACTATCTCTTCGTCCATTGGCATCCCATTGGGGAAATACTCAGATGGGATTGGCGGAAGGCTATTACAGAAAGCAAAGAACTTTTGTTCAGTCGATTTATCATCAAAGTAATAGTTGTTGCTGCCACCACTACCATTGTTGTGAATGCTTGCAGCTTTCTTTCCATCGATCCATAGGTCTGCTTCAAAAGCAGTAGTCTCCCTAGACATCATCTTACTGACCTTGATTTTTTTAAGTTCAATCTTCATATCAAACCCCTTATTGTTTTCGAGTGAGACATTCACCCTTACATGAGCAGTATTAGCATCATACCCAAAAATATCATCGTGTATAAAGATTAACCATCTTACCCAAATATCCTGGACCATGGATGCAATGCCAGGCCCAGTGTACTACATCTGTGGCCCAGGCGGCGCTTTCCTGGTCGATGATATTTTTGGGGATCAAGCCAATACTGCTTATGTGACAACAACAAACACCAAGAAAGGATGATGATGTTATGGGAGCTAGTGGAATTACTCATGCTTTTGATGGAAAAGACACAAAAGCTGATATTGAAAGAAAGTTCAGAGAGATGAGCGATGAAGCTGCGTATGCTCGTGGCCATGAATACTCTGGAAGCTGGAATATGTTTAGTGGGGTATCGTTCCCAAATACTGATGTTTTTGATTCTCGTAGAATGGCAGAGAATTGGATTTACCAAAATTCTCAAAAAAGAGGTGATGCCCTTTGCGTAAGATTCAAAGGTGTAAAAAAGATTCTTGTTTCCACTCCAACCTTTGGTGGCAAAAAACCAGAACCACATGGTCATTACAAAGGAAGTTTTACCTTTCAACCAAATGGTAATCAAAATTTAGACTTATCTGAAAAGACTATTCTCTATACAAAAATTGATGATAAAACCCATGTTGGTTATCGTCAGCCAAAACCCACAATAATTGAACCAGCAGATCAATTGACAAAAGAGGAAGCAGAAACAGCTTTAGAGTTGTATAAAAAATATCGTGATTTGTATAATCGTTATGATGCCATGTCTCATCGTTGGCCAGAATGGGGCTTTTCCGATGCAACCATTGAACAAATATGGGAAGCAAATGAAAATTACAGAACTGCCCAAATTGCTTGGTATAAATTTGAAAAAACTATAGTTGAGAAGCTTTGGAAAACAGAGGATGAACCTTACGAAGCTTGGATCATGGGTGGGTGGGCTGCGGATTAGATGATATTTTTGGGGAGCTTGCCAATATTGTTTTAGAACTGAAACCAATATCTTTTTAGAAAAGGTGACTTATGAACAATGAAATCTTAGCTGAAAAGTTTGGCAAACTTCCCTTTGCTTTCTCCGATGACAAAGACATAAGGGTTTTGTCGAATGAAATTTTAGCCGGTAAATTTTGCAATGTAATTGAGCTTCTTCAACAAGAAATTCATACACATCAAGCTTGTGACAATTGGATAAAATCAGATGTCATTTTTTCTTACTTGAAAAAATTGAAATCTTCCATGAAAGTTTAAGATGATATTTTTGGGGATGATGCCAATATTGTTTATGTAAGGACCAATGTTTTTAAGGAGATTTTAAAATGGCAGAGATAGATGGACGAGAGGTAGAGATCGGAGACTGGGTCGTGTTTAAGTGCGACACAGAGAACGAAGGTAAGGTCTACGACATAGATGGAGATACGCTTTACTTAGAAGCTGGAGAAGACTGTTTGTTTAAAGGCGATTACATAGGCGGACAAGAAAAAACACAACAAGCCGCAAGCGACTGTTCTTTCTTGGATGACGATTGTGAAATAGATAACGACCCTGATATCGAAGACGATGATTTCGATGATGAAGATGATGATGATGATTACGATGACATCGACGATGATTAAGACACCAACAAAAGAAACAGGAGAGAAACAATGCTGATGCCATACAAAGTATCATTGCGTGAGGACAAAGGCGATACAAAGCTTACATTGCTTTTCTATTGCCTCGCAGAAGACGCAGACCATGCGGAAGAACAAGCGATGAAAGCTTATCCTAATGGCTGGTTGGAAACAATTTGGGAATGCGATGATGAAGAATACCAATACTTTACGAGGAATACCAATGATTGATATAAAGATTGATAAAGACAAGTGGATGAAATCTGAGGAAGTTGAACTAAACCATTCTCTTGAAGATGCCATTGATAGGAATCTTCCATCTATCAAGTGCAAAACCATTGTTGTCGATAATAAAATACTTATCGGCGCTGATGGCTATGGAGAAAAGTGCAGTCTTGATGCCTATCCAATTATGATTGAAAATTGCGAGGGCAAATTTCGGGTCATCATCTGGGGCGATATAAACCAAGAAGATCCAACCCACATGATCAATCTCGATGGCGCCAAGGAATCATGCAGACTTGAAGAAATCGTTTAAACCCAGTTGCAATGATATTTTTGGGGATGATGCCAATATTGTTTATGTAAGGGTGAATAGTTTGCCCGATCAATTTAAGAGGGATTAAAAATGATAAAGTTGAATACAATTACTGAGATCAAACAAGCTGTCGATAATGGCGATAAAGTGTACTGCGGTAACGACTTATATCAAGTTGTCAAAGATAGCATTGGGCAGTACCTCATACTTTGCGCTTCTACAAACTACTGCATTGGATTGCATGGGATGAAAGGAACCAAGTACGAAAATGCACTCAATGGAGAAAACTTCTACACAAGGAATAGTTTGTAAAAAATAAAACTATTTTTGAAATTTTACTTAACCAGGAACGAATAACAATTGTCAACCATAACCAAGGAGAATGAAATGACTGCGATCAAGAAGAACAAGGTGGTGACCAGAGGGAAGTCCTCCGTATGGGATGTGCGAATCCTTTGCACCGAATATGACGGCGGGGCGCTGACGGATGTGTTTGACGGCTGCGTCGAAGGACCGCACACCGGAGTGTTCGATTTCAGAACCGAACAAGTCAAGAGGAAGAGAAAGTCGTGGAGCAAGGAAACCATTAAGTTGTTCGGGGAGTTCGACTTCTACGAGCATAAGTTCCTCTTGATCAAGTCAGACAACAGCCAATTTTTCAACTGCGACGGGTACGATATGTCGGGAGTCGAGTGGCTCCTACAGGTAGCCAACGATAAAAAGATGTACGGTCCCGCTGACAGCTTCTTTCGGAGCATCATAGAGACAGAGGAGAGACTCCTGCGTCTCGTCACGCAAAAAACCAAGATCGACACGGACTGGGACCACTGGCTTTCTTTGTAACAATTGTCAACTTTAACCAAGGAGAATGAAATGACTAATTTTGTAAATCTTACGCCTCATCCGATAACCATTAGAAAAGATGGCATTGATACCACCTTCCAGCCATCTGGGAAGGTAGCCAGAGTTAATGAAATGGCAAATGATGTTGAAAGAGAAATTGATGGCATTCCTATTCTTAGGAAAAGCAAGTTCACTGATATCATTGATCTTCCAGAAGCAGAAGATGGAACGGCCTTCATTGTATCCGGCATGGTCGCTGATCGTATTTCAAGATCAGATGTCTTTGCACCAGGAACTGGGCCAAAAGACGAGGCCATCAGGAATGATAAAGGCCACATAATCGCCGTAAAGTTTTTGAAATCAACACTTTAAGTTTTATGTTCCAGTTTGGACACTCGGCCGGGCGACGAGTTTATCGCCCACAATGAAAGGGTTTTGTGATGGGAAAGAAATTGACTGTATCCTTGACGGACAGGAGGCCAGTCACTGTTGACTGCGACACTTGGCCGATCATAGCTTCGGCAAAGGACTGGGATAACCAATATGAGTTCCAAGCTAATGAAACTTGGAAACTGATTGTAAGACAGTGTTTCAATGAAGGTGACGACAGGTGTATAGTCTATGGAATATTCGACACCGCCCACCAAGGAAAATCAAGCAAGCGTG